>Ga0310123_10000613_pt1 | contig 31589 bp, 17 predicted proteins | sample CB6_AW_1057_MG_FD_203505 | JGI IMG/M metagenome (GOLD analysis project Ga0310123, IMG submission 203505) | Marine microbial communities from Western Arctic Ocean, Canada - CB6_AW_1057 | ecosystem: Environmental > Aquatic > Marine > Oceanic | place: Canada: Western Arctic Ocean | collected... | reverse complement strand
TCTCACAACAAGTCGTCGCCAACAAGCAGAAGGCCGACCAGGCGGTCAAGGACCAGCAACTGGCCATCGACCGCTATCTCGACACCCAGGCCCGACTGCTGCGACCCTCGCTGGTGGACCGCATCCCCGACTACGTCCTCGGCGGATGGGTTTACCACAACCGCCGCATCACCAACGGCAAGGACAAGAAGCTGCTCCAGAAGGTCGCCAAGGAGCTGAAGCTCAGCCAGGAGCTGGTCAAGCGGTGGGAAAAATACCTCTACAACCGCAATCGCGGCAAGCAACGGACTCACCTGGCCGGCTGGTTCGAGTTGATCAAGAGCCAGGACCCCAAGAAGGACCTTTCCGGCGACAAGGCACTCCGCGAATCGATCAAGCAGGCCGGCGTTGCGATCGCCGCAACGGTCCGCGCCCGGCTGCCCCGTCACCAGCAGCTGTTTGAGCAGTTCGGAGCCGACGTGGCCTTTGTCAAGCCGGGCCAGCGAGCCCGCGTCGAACCCGGTCAGATCCCGCTGGGCAACCTCTTTGACGACAAGGCCGGCACGTCACTGGACGCGGCCGTCTCGACCGATCGCTTCAAGGCGGTCGCCAATGCCGACAGCCTGGGTGTCGACCGCACCAACTTCGGATGGGGCAACGTCGCCGAGATCTCTGCGGGAGTCCGCTTCCACTTCATCCACATAGGCAGTTCCAGCCACAAGCACGGCCAGATCGTCAACGACGGCTGGAACACCGACGGCGGCATCCGCACCATCGGCAAGCGGTCCCGGGGCAACCTGAAGCGGACCGAACAGGGCATCGGCATGCACGCCAACGCCCTGATCACCTTCGATCTCGACGAGATCCGCAAGGCGGGCCTGCTGCCGGCCGACCAGGCCTTCCTGTTCAAGGTCGACCGGGCCGGCATCAACGACGAGATGTTCGGCCAGGGCGTCGCCAGCATTCACACCGCAGTGATCCTCTCCAGGCCGCACGACAAGCCCGAGGTCTACGACGCGATCATCGCCGGGTACGTCAACGGCCGCAAACAGAAGGTGGTCGAGAACGACAAGCAGTACTATTTCGGCGGTGAACTGCCCGAACCCCTCAAGGCCAACGGGAAGTTCGTCTCCTTCAACGTGCCCGTCCCGCCGGAAGCCAAGTTCCTGACACTGGTCACGACCGGAGCCGACCACCCGGCCGAGAACCCGATCAACAGCGACCACGGCGTCTTCTCCGGTGCGCGGCTGGAAATGACCCCCATCCCCGAGGCGATCCTCGCCAAGGCCGGGAAGACGAAGAAGACGGCGACGGGCAACAAGGAGACACTGGCCCAGGACCGGGCCGACGCAGTGCTGCTCTCAGAGCATCTCTTCGATGCCGGGCTGCTGGCCCTCCCCGCCGGCGATGCCGCGGGGCTGTTGAAGGACAAGTCGGCCGAGGAGTTGACGCGGAAGCGAGCCTCGCTCGAGCAGTTCAAGAAGTCGGCCGCGGGGATCCAGGTCCACGTGGCTCACGCTCTAAAGGAGACCGCGGGCAAAGACCTGCAGATCTACCGCGCCGGCGACCCCACCAACCTCGGTGCCGTCGCCCCCCGGTCGTTCCCCGCCATCCTGACCTCCGGCAAGCGAACCCCCTTCCAGGCCAAGGGCAGCGGCCGGCTGGAACTGGCCCGATCACTGACCGATCCCCGCAACCCGCTGACCGCCCGGGTGATCGTCAACCGCGTCTGGGCCGGACACTTCGGATTCGGGCTGGTCCGCACGCCGTCGAACTTCGGCTCGCTCGGCGAACGACCCACTCACCCCAAGCTCCTCGACTGGCTCGCCGTCGGACTGGTCGAAAACGGCTGGTCGCTGAAGTGGCTGCATCGCACCATCCTGCTCTCGGCCACCTACGCCCGCGGCTCCGACTTTGACCAGGAGAACTTCTCGGTCGATGGCGACAACCGCCTGCTGTGGCGGATGAACCGGCGGCGGCTGGAGGTCGAGCCATGGCGAGACGCGATGCTGGCCGTCTCGGGCAACCTCGACACGAAATTCGGCGGCCCCTCCGGAAAACTCGACGACGCCAACAACCGAAGGCGGACGATCTACGGCTTCGTCTCCCGACACAAGCTCAACGAATTGCTGCGGCTGTTCGATTTCCCCGACCCCAACATCACCAGCGACCGCCGCTCCTCAACCACCGTACCGCTGCAGCAGCTCTTCGTGCTCAACAGCGACTTCATGAACCGCCAGGCCGACACGCTCGTCAAGCGGCTCGAAAAGGACGTACCCGACGGCGGGTCCCGGCGGATCCGCCGAGCCTACCAGTTGATGTATGCCCGCGATCCGAGTGACCGGGAACTGGCCATCGGCGAAGAGTTCCTCAAGCAGGTGGAATCCTCGTCCGAGGAAACCGATAAGCTCTCGCCATGGCTCCAGTACGCCCTCGCCCTGCTCGGCAGCAACGAATTCACTTATATTGACTGAGCCCACCCGATCTTCGGCCCCCAGCCGAAAAAGAAACGACCAGGACGCCATTTCATGATGCATGACTCCCCATTGCCTTCGCTCAGCCGACGCCAGATGCTGGCCACCTCGGGTGCCGGATTCGGCATGCTCGGACTCGCCGGAGTCCTCGAATCACAATCCGCCCGTGCCGCGTCCGCCAAGACTCCCGTAGCGCCCCAGGTCGCCCGCAGCTCATCCAACCCCCTGGCCGCCAAGGCCCCGCACCACACTCCCCGGGCCAAGCGGATCATCTTCCTGTTCATGAACGGCGGCCCCTCACACGTCGACACCTTCGACCCCAAGCCCGAACTGGCCAAACAGGCTGGCAAGAAGGGCCCCGGCGGCAAGTGGATGCCCACGCCGTTCCAGTTTGCCAAGCAGGGCCAGGCCGGGATCCCCGTCAGCGATCTCTACCCCCACGTCTCGACCTGCATCGACGACATCTGTGTCATCCGCTCGATGTACACCTCGACCCCCAACCACGAACCCGGCCTGTTCATGATGAACAGTGGCGTGCAGCAGCCGATCCGACCCTCCATGGGCTCGTGGCTCAACTACGGCCTGGGCACCGAGAACCAGAACCTGCCCGGCTTCGTCGTGCTCTGCCCGGGCAAACCGGTCGTGGGCCCGGCGCTTTGGTCCAACAGCTTCCTGCCCGGCATCTACCAGGGCACCCACATCAACAACTCGAAGCTCGATCCCAAGAAGGTCATCGGCCATCTCAGCAACCAGAAGCTCGGCCAGAACTCCCAGCGTCGGCTGTTGAACCTGATGCAAAAGCTCAACCGCGAACACCTCAAGCAACGTGACCGCGACAGCCAACTCGACGCCCGGATCGCGTCACTCGAGATGGCCTACCGGATGCAGTTCGAGGCCCAGGAGGCGTTTGACATCGGCCGCGAGTCGAAGACCACCCGCACCGCCTACGGCTCCGGCCAGTTCGCCGACGGCTGCCTGATCGCCCGCCGCCTGGTCGAACGAGGTGTTCGCATGGTCCAGCTGTTCTACGGCAGCGGCCAGCCCTGGGACGCTCACGGGAACATCATGGACCACCAGCGGGATGCCGGCAAAAGCGACCAGCCAATCGCCGCGCTGCTGGGGGACCTCAAGAGCCGCGGCATGCTCGAGGAGACCCTGGTCATCTGGGGGGGCGAGTTCGGCCGCACCCCGACCGCCCAGGGAGCTCGAGGACGCAACCACCACGCCACCGGGTTCTCGATCTGGCTGGCAGGTGGAGGCATCAAGGGAGGCATGATCCACGGGCAGACCGACGAGATGGGCATGCACGCGGTCGAAGACCGAATGAGCGTCCACGACCTGCACGCCACCATCCTGCACCTGGCTGGAATCGATCACGAGCGGCTGACCTACCGCTACTCGGGTCGCGACTTCCGCCTGACCGATGTCCACGGCGAGATCGCTCACAAGATCATCGCCTAGGACCCCGGGCCCTTCCTCGATGACCGACACCACCGCCCCCTGCCAGACGCTGGGCACCCGCCCCAGCTTCGGCTTCGGCGACCGCATCGGCCTGGCCACCGCCGGTCACGTACTCGCGATGCAACGGTCCGGACAGGGCATCCTGCCGATCTTTCCCCAGCAGTCGATCCGGGAAATGGCCCGGACCAATCGGTCGCCCGATGACGTCATGAACGATGCACTGGCCGGAGCCCAACAGGCCGGCTGGTCCGGACCCATCGGCGCCGACGCTGACCATCTCAAGACTACCGACGACGCCGATGTCACCGCCGGGGCCGGGTACACCTTCTTCACCATCGACCCCTCGGATCACGTCGACGAACAGGCCGACCGGTACGACGAGTCGACGCTCAGGGAAAAGTTCGCCGAGGTCCAGGGCGAGTTGACCTGGCTGGGTGACTACCACGGCCGACGGCTGACGCTGGAAACCGGTGCCGAGATCGAATGTACCGAGGAGGCGTGCCTGAGGGCGGGGGTCAAGTATGGCCGGGCCATCAACCACGCCATCGAACTCGCCTGTCACATCGCCGCCGTGCAGGGACTGGCCGGTCGCGACTACGAGATCGAACTCTCCGTCGATGAAACCGACCATCCCACCACCCTGGCCGAACATTACATCATCGCCGATCGCTGCCTCACCGACGGCATTCGCCTGATCAGCCTTGCCCCCCGCTTTTTCGGCGACTTCGAAAAGGGCGTCGACTTCAAGGGCGATCTCAAGGAACTCGCTCGATCGCTCACCGACCACGCCGCCCTCGCCCGACACCTCGGCCCCTACAAGCTCAGCCTCCACTCCGGCTCCGACAAGCTCGCCATGTACGCGATGCTGGCCCGGGCCACCCGGGGCTGCTACCACGTCAAGACGGCCGGCACCAGCTATCTCGAAGCACTCCGCGTCGCTGCCCGACACGACGTGGGGCTGTTTCGCGAGATCATCGAGTTCTCTCGCGGTCGCTTCGAAGCCGACCGGGCCACCTATCACCTCTCGGCCACGCTCGACTCGGCCCCGCCGGCCGATGAGATTTCCGACCCGGTCGAACTCGAACGTCAGTACCTGGGTCTGTGGTCAGACGTCCCCCCGGGCGAGGGCTTCACCGGACTGGGACGGCAGATCCTGCACTGCACGTTCGGATCGGTGCTGACCGACAGTACACTCGGACCCGGGCTCCACGACCTGCTCGAAACCCACCAACAAACATACACTGAAGTCCTGGCCGATCACTTCCAGCGGCACCTCGATGCCCTGCAATCAGGACTCGAAACGGCCGACTGACCATTGCCTGCAGCGGACCTGCCCACAATGAACATCATGTCGTATCCCAGGCCACTCGGCCTCCGTCTCGGACTGCTGGCCATCACGCTCTCGGCCTTCGTCTCGCACGAAGCTCAAGCCCAGGACGCGGGCATTCCCGCGACCGGCAAGCCCTACATCGACATGGACTACGGGGCGTTCCTGGGAGCCACGATCGAAGTCGCCCCGGGCAACATCGCTCAAAAGGGCATCGCCATCCGGCTCGATCAGGGCCCCGGTGGAACGACACAGGGCAACGCCTTTGCGTTGTTCGAAACCGACACACTGCGGTACGCCGGGTTCTGGACCGGTCGAGGGCTGATCGACTGGCACGGCATTGCCCTGGATGGCCGACACGGCGCACATCCCCGGATCGTCGGCGACCTGCAACTGGGCAATCCCAACGCACCCGGCTGGGCCGATCCCGAGAAAGGTGGCTTCAGCGATCCGCGGCTGCGAGGTGTCGACCGGGTCGCCTACGGACCCCTGCCCCGACACTGGGCACACTGGAAAGGCCTCCATCGCCAGGGCCACCGAGTGGTACTGGAATACACGGTCGGAGGCACCCGGGTCCGCGAGCAGCCTCGACTGATCACCGTCGACAAACAGAAGGTGCTCGAACGAGTGATCGAGGTCGGCCCCTCGACGCGGCCGCTGGTGCTCCAGGTTGCCGGAAACGCTACGGGTGTGGTGCAGGTGGTCGATGGCAAGACCGGCAAGCCGACCGACGCGGCCAGTTCTTCGACGATCGCGGTCCTGACCACCTCGGGTGCACCGACACGGGGGCAAATCCAGTTGTCACGCGACTTCACGATCTCAGCCTGGATCCGCACCCGCTCTCCCCAGGGAACGATCTTCAGCAAGGCGGCACTCAACGGCCCCTGGGTCCCCAAGGGTAAGACGTTTTTTGTCCGGGGAGGCCGGCTGGGCTTTGATGTCGGCTGGGTCGGTGTGGTCACCGGGCAACGGACGCTCAACGACGGCAAGTGGCACCATGTCTCGGTCACCTATCTGCACAAGACCGGTCGCACCCGGCTCTACCTCGACGGCAAACCCGACGGTGCCAAGCCCTTGAAGTCGTCCGACGACAGAAAGCACATCGTCCGGCTCGGCTACACCGCTACGAACTTCATGCCCCCCCTGAAGGGGGCTCTCGACGAGATCCAGTTCTTTCATCGCACGCTCCCGGACGCCGAGATCCTGAAGCTGTCGCGTGATGAAGAGATCCAGGCCGGTCGAGTTGCACGCTGGAGTTTTGACGAGAAGGACTCGCAGAGCGGACAGGTGCCCGGCCCGGTGGGCAACGTGATCGGCGGCGGGTATGCCGGCAACAACCGCGGTGGCCGGCTCGTCGCCGGGCACAAGGGGCTGGCCCTGGAGTTCAACGGAAAGGCCCAGGTCCGCATCGGGCCGCGTGGAGCGACCCGGCCACGGACGACCATCGACTGGAAGTCCCAGGCGGTCGTCGCCGCCCTGGTCAATGGCCCCGGCAACACAAGCTGGCTGCCCTCCGGAAAATCTCTGCGCCTGCAGATCGCCGCCTCCAGGACTCCCCAGCGGATCTCGGTGCTGGCCTGGCGTGCTCCCGGCCAGCACGTCGTCGCCACCGCCACAACACTGTGGAAGACGCCACCAGCTCCCGGTTGGGGCGACCTGGGCGCCGGCGGTACCACCCAGTGGAAGCAGCCGGTCACCACGAAGGTGAAGCCGGGTGACGCGAACGGTCAGTTGGCCATTGATGAGATCACTCTGCCGACAAGCAACCCCTGGAGGAGTTGGATGAGGCTCGGCGGCTTCGACTACTTCAGCGACGCCTCGCGAGCGGCCGTCTGTACCTGGCAGGGTGACGTCTGGATCGTCTCGGGACTCGGCAAGTCACTCGACTCGGGGAAATCCGCCGGCCAATTGACCTGGAAGCGGATCGCCGCCGGACTGTTTCAGCCGCTGGGCCTGAAGATTGTCGACGACCGGGTCTATGTGCTCGGCCGCGACCAGATCACTCACCTGGTCGACCTGAACGACGACGGTGAGACCGACTTCTACGAGAACTTCAACAACGACGCGCAGGTCACCGAGCACTTCCACGAGTTCGCCATGGACCTGCAGACCGATAAGCAGGGCAATTTCTACTACATGAAGGGAGCCCGGCACGCGTTGCCGGCGGTGATACCGCAGCACGGTTCGGTCATCCGCGTTTCGGCTGACGGCTCGGCCAGCCAGGTCCTGGCCAACGGGTTCCGCGCCCCCAATGGCCTGGCGCTCAACGACGACGGCAGCTTCGTGTCGACCGACCAGGAAGGTCACTGGACGCCGATGAACCGGATCAACTGGATCCGGCGGGGCGGGTTCTACGGCAACATGATGTCGTACGTGCCGAACAAAAAGGACACCAGCTACGACCCACCGTTGTGCTGGATCCACAAGCAGACGGACCGTAGCCCAAGTGCCCCGGTCTGGGTCAATAGCGACAACTGGGCGTTGCCCCGCGGCTCGCTGCTGAGCCTCTCGTACGGCACCGGCCGCATCTGGCGGGTCGTCCACGAGCGGGTCGGAGAGATTCACCAGGGCGGCATCACCAGGCTGCCGCTGCCCGAATTGCCCACCGGCATCCACCGCGGCCGTTTTCATCCCGATGATGGCCAGCTGTACATCTGCGGGCTGTTCGGATGGTCGAGCAACAAGACCCGCCCGGGCGGGTTGTACCGAATCCGCGCCACCGGCAAACCGCTGGACCTCGTCGAAGGTCTCTCGGCGGTGCCCAGCGGACTGGTGATCCGCTTCCCCAGGCCACTCGACAAGAAACAGGCCACCGACGCCGGCCGTTACAGCATCCAGCGATGGAACTACCGCCGGGCCGCCTCGTACGGGTCGCGCGACTACAAGGTCAGTGACGGGACGCAGGGTCGTGACCGGGTCGAGGTCACCGGCGTGCAGCTCTCCCGGGATGGTCGAGCGGTGCTCTTGGGCTTTGCCGACATGAAACCCTGTATGCAGATGCGGGTCAACTACAACATCGCCACCGCCCAAGGCATGCCGGTCAGCGGCCAGATCGAGCACACGATCAACGTCGTCAACGGTCCCACTCACATCACCTCGCTCGGCTTCGACCCCGCCGGGGCTCCGGTCCCCCGCATGCGGACCGGTCCGCCTCGCAAGGATCTCGAAGCCGGACTGGTCCTGGCCGCGAGTGCCGGCCCGCACCACGACACCCGTGTCTCGCGGTTGGCCGCACTGGCCGTCGAGCCCGGCGACAGTATCTCGCCCCGGCTCACTCCCGGCGCGTTCACCGCCTCGCTCGACGGACTGCTCGATGTCGAGTTGACTGACACCTACACCTTCTCGGCCGAAGGCTCCGGCGACGTCACGCTTTCCATCAACGGCGATGTCGTGCTCGAGCAGCAAGGCGGCAACGGCACCCGCGGCCGATCGGTCGCCGTCGCGCTCAACGCAGGGCTCAACCAACTGCATCTCGCGTACAGATCACCCGGCCGTGGATTGGCACAATTGAGGCTGCATTGGCAAAGCCGTCGATTTGCCCGCGAGTTGATCCCGTCGAGTGTGCTGTGGCACAGCGTCCGGCATCCCGAGTTGGCTCGGTGGTCGGCCGTGCGGCGAGGCCGCTCGCTGTTCGAAGCTCATCGCTGTGCCCATTGCCACTCGGCACAGGGCAGCACTCTTCCAACCCAGCCGGCCATCTCACTCGACACCGCCACCGCGCGATTCAATCACAACTGGATGTCTCACTGGATGGCCAACCCCAGGGCCATGCGGAATCACACCCGCATGCCCGCGATGTTCGGCACGTCGGCAACCGAGATCCAGGCGCTGCGAGACGTGCTGGCCTACCTGACGCAACTGGAGATCCAAGCGGCGGTACCGCCGGCGGGTGATCTCGCTGCCGGCGAACGGCGTTGGGAGCAGTTGGGGTGCATCGCTTGCCACACCTTCGGCCCGGCTTCCCAGGCCGACGAGTGGGACCGCACGTCGCTGCACCTGGCCGCCACGAAGTACTATCCCGCTGCGCTGGGGCGATTCCTGGCCAAGCCGCACCAGTTCCACCCGCAATCACGGATGCCCGACTTCAAGCTGACCGAGACCGAGACAAAAGACCTGGTCGCGTTGATCCACGCACGCTCAAAGGGACGACTGAAACAACGCCTGCTGCCCCGGGGCAACGCCGGACAGGGAAAACAGCGATTCGTCTCACGTGGCTGCCTCTCGTGCCACGGGTCGCAGTTGGCCGAAGTCGACAAGCTGAAGCCGCTCGACCCCGTCCGGCTCACCTTCGGCAAGCAGACATCAGCCGGTTGCCTGGCCGAGACGCCCGCCCAGGTCGTGGGCCAAAGGCGAGTTCCCGTCTACGGATTCTCAAAGCAACAGCGGGCCGACCTGTCGGCCTTCCTGGCGTCGGGCCCCGACCGTTCACCGGGCCGCTCGCCCCTGGAATTCGTGGCCGGCGCCATGCGGACGCTGCGTTGCGCGGCCTGTCACGACCGCGACACGGCAATCAGCCCGCGTCGCGAGATCATTGCCGAGGAGAGTGAACTGGGGATGCTGCCCGGCGTGCTGCCCAACCTGACCTGGGCGGGCGAGAAGTTGCAGACCCGTTGGACGGCTCGCTTGCTCGGTGGTCAACTGAAACATCCCTCGCGGCCCTGGCTGAAGGCCCGCATGCCGGGCTTTGGCACGTGGAGCGATCGGCTGGCACGCGGCCTGGCCGCCGAACACGGGGTCTCGATCGAGGCCCCTTCAGGTCTCAGACCCGAACGAACGCTGGCAGAGATCGGAGCCAAGCTCACGCTCAAGCAGGGAGGATTCAACTGCCTGCAGTGCCACGGTGTCGGCAGCAAACCGGCGGTGGCCCCCTTCGACAACCGGGGAGTCAACTTCTCCCGGGTCCGTGATCGCCTGCGTTATGGCTTCTATCTCGACTGGATGTTCGACCCCCTGCGGCTCGACCCGCACTCGAAGATGCCCCGCTTCTCACCCGATCGCAAGACAACCTCCGTCGGCAACGTGCTTGACGGCAACGCCAGAAAACAGTTCGACGCCCTGTGGCACTTCCTGCAGGCCGTCAAGGACAATTAGCCGGGGCACCACTGCAATGATGCGATCCTGCACGCTGGCCGTCATGTTGTGTTCGGCCCTGGTGGCCTGCGACCCGCTGCCGGCGTCCGCCGCCGAGCCTCGCCCCAACATCGTGCTGATCATGGCTGATGATGTGGGGTGCGAGACCCTGGGGTGTTATGGCGGACAGAGCTACAAGACGCCGCACATCGATCGGCTGGCAACCACGGGCCTGAAGTTCACTCACTGCTACGCGATGCCCGTCTGCCACCCCACTCGGACCTGCCTGCTCAGCGGCCGCTACCCCCGCCATCAAGGCAACCCGAAATGGGGCAGCTATCCGAGGATCGACGAGTCCTTCACTCTCGCCCGCGCACTTCGCTCGGCCGGCTACCGGACCGCGATCGCCGGCAAGTGGCAATTGGCCCTGCTGAGCAAAGACCTGCAGCAGCCGCACCGGATGGGGTTCGACGAGTACTGCGTCTTCGGCTGGCACGAGGGGCCACGCTATCACCAGCCCCTGGTCTTCCAGAACACCAGGGTCCGCACCGACGCAGTCACGCAATACGGCCCCACCGTCTACACCCGCTTCCTGGCCGACTTCATGGCGGCCGACACCGACAAGCCCTTCTTCGCCTTCTTCTCGATGGCTCTCTGCCACGACGTCACCGACGACCTCGAATCACCCGTCCCCTACGCCACGGGCAAGGATCACTACGACACCTACGCCGAGATGATGGCCCAGATGGACGTCCACGTCGGACACATCACCACGGCAATCCGCAGGCTGGGTCTCGAAAAGAACACGCTGGTGCTGTTCACGACCGACAACGGCACGGCCAAGAGGTCCCTGCACCAGGCCAGCGACGGCCAGTTCCTCCGCCGCCCGGTCTCGAGCCGCTTCGGTGGCAAACTGGTCCCCGGCGGCAAGGGAAATCTCAGCGACGATGGCACCCACGTCCCCCTGCTGGCCAGTTGGCCCGGCCGGATCAAGCCCGACACGAGGACCGATCAACTGGTCGACATGAGCGACTTTCTGCCGACGCTGAGCGAACTCGCCGGAGGACATCAGCCCCCTCGGGGGACGACCCGGATCGACGGCCACAGCTTCGCCGGGCTGCTGGATGGATCGGGGCGGCTGAAGGATCCGCGTCGATGGGCCTACGCCGAACGAGGCGTCAAGCGGTTCTTTGTCCGCACGCAGAACTGGAAACTCTACAACAACGGTCGGCTGTTCCACGTCGCCGTTGACGTAAACGAGAAGTCTTCGGTCGTCCGTGCCCCCGCCGCGGCCGCCGCTGACATCAAGCTGCTCAGGCAGGCCATGGCCACGATCGACGACGGGCACGCGTTTCCGAAATGAGCGGAGGGTTACGGCGGCGGGATCAGATCCGCCTGCGGCCGACCCCTACCTCGCCAGGTGCTTGCGGGCGAACTTGATGTACTGCTGCCAGTCGTAGTCGGTCACGTCGTGCTTGCCGGTCCGCAGGTGATAGCCGATCCGCCCAACAACGGGCGAATCAGCCTTGGGCATCTTGTCGGTGCCCAGGCCCTCGGTCCCCAACAGCTTGTAGACGGGGTCGGCGTGTACCGCCGAGAGAAACTCGCCGCGAGGATCGGCCCAGCGGTCACCCGTGGCACTGGCAATGTAGACCGGCCGCGGTGCGACCAACGCCACCAGCATGTGCTGGTCGACCGGCAAGCTCGCTTCCTTGTTGTTGTACTTCTTGAAGTTGCCGCAGAACCAGTGGGGGAACGAGTTGTTGATCCGCCACACCGTCTCTCCGAACGCCCGTCGTGACAGAGCCGCTCCACCGCAGCCGGAGTTGTTGGAGATCACGATGGCGAATCGCTGATCCCGGGCTCCGGCCCACAGGGACGTCTTACCCAACCGGCTGTGCCCCAGCACAATCACTCGCTTCGCGTCGATCTGAGCGTCGGTCTCGAAATAATCCACCGCACGACTCAGACCCCATGCCCACGCCGAAATCGTTCCCCACTGGTCGGCCGCGGGAGCTTTCTGGCCATCCTTGTAAGACAGCGGATGCACGCCGTTCTGGAACTCGTCGTGAAAATCCGGATCGATGTCCCCGCAATAGATGGTCGCCACGCCAAACCCCGCTGCCACGATCCGTTCCACCGACCACCGGCTCGCCGACAGAGCCCGAGACTTCTCGTTGGCCCGGTTGTTCTCGTACCCTTCCCGTGGGTTGTTGCGGTGCCACGAACGGGCCAAGAGGATCGCCTTGTCGACGTGGATCGCGTGGTTGCCGTTGAAGTTCAGCCCCAGAAAGATGGGTACCGCCGACTGGGCGGCCGCGGGCAGATAGACCAGCAGATCCATCTGCGGCCCCTTGTCAGTGCCGTCAAAGAACACCCGCACCTGCTTGCGAACCGCCTTGCCGCCCAGTGCCTTGTTCGACGATTCGACCAGCCGGAACACCATCTTCGATGGCCGACCCGGAGCCTTGCCGTAGACCTGTTCCTGGAACAACCGCAACACCTCCGGCCGCCGCTGCGTGTTCCAGGCCTCCGCCGTCTTGACCCTCTTGCCCGAAAGCAACTTCAGAGGATCGGGCAGGTCGAACTTCGGAACCTTGCCCTCCTCGTAGTTGGGGACAAATCGCTGTGCCACCGCCGGCCGAGCCATCGACAGGGCCATCGCCACGATCAAGGCAACAGTCACAACACCAGCTCGACGGATTCTGTGGATCATCGCTTGGTACTCCAGCTGAGGTGCCTTGGGAACGGTCTCGACTATGCCGATTCGACACCGGCGTTGCAATTGCGGGGTGAGGCGCCTTCACGGCGTCCGCGTCAGCAGTTACGCTGTCGCATTCCAACGCCCGCCACGGTCACCGGACGACCCGCTTTCGACGCCTCCTTGATCAAAAGACGCTCCACGGAAAGAGCATGGCTCACGGACTGAACTCCTCGCAAATCCAGGCGGTTCACACCACCTCGGGGCCGGTGCTGGTCCTGGCCGGAGCCGGCAGCGGCAAGACGCGGGTGATCACCTTTCGGATCGCTCACCTGATCCGCCAGGGAGTCCGCCCCGATCGCATTCTCGCCGTGACTTTCACCAACAAGGCGTCCCGCGAGATGCAACAACGGACCGAAGACCTGTTGAAACGGGTAGTCAAACAGCCTGCTGTGAATCGTGGCGACGACAACAAGCCGCTCCAGCCGGTGATCTCGACCTTCCACTCCCTGTGCGTCCGTATCCTGAGGCAGGACATCGAGGCCCTGGGCTACCGCCGCCGGTTCACGATCTACGACCGGTCCGACCAGGACGGCGCCGCCCGCAAGGCACTCCGCGACATCCACTGTCCCACGACCACGCTGCGGCCTGCTGAGCTGCTGTGGAGGATCAGCGATTGGAAACGCGACGGCCTGCGTGCCGAGGCGGCCGGCGACACGGTGGTCGACGAAAAGGACACGCTGGCCGCGTTGGCCTACAAGCGGTACGAACTGGCACTGAAGGCCGCCAACGCCGTCGACTTCGATGACCTGCTGCTGTGTACCGAGGAGCTCTTTCGCGAAAATCCCGATGCGCTGGCAAGGCACCAAAAACGCTTCGACTACGTGATGGTCGACGAGTACCAGGACACCAACGCCACACAGTACCGGATCATCTCCTCGCTGGTCGCCGGGCACGGCAATCTCTGCGTCGTCGGCGACGATGACCAGTCGATCTACGGCTGGCGGGGGGCGAGGATGGAGAACATCCTGGAATTCGATCGCGAGTTCCCAGACGCGACCGTCGTTCAGTTGGAAGAGAACTATCGCTGCCGACCGGAGATCCTGGAACTGTCCAACCGCCTGATCGCTCACAACACCGAGCGCCGTGATAAGACGCTGCGTCCCGCCCGCGGACCCGGTAAGCCACCGCGGTTTCTCGAGATCGATGACGAGATCGACGAGGCGACCTACATCGCACGGGAAATCCGCGCTGCGGTCGACGGCAACCGCTTTCGGTACAAGGACGTCGCGATCCTGTTCCGCACCAACGAACAGCCCCGGCTGTTCGAACAGGAACTCCGCGCCAACAAGGTGCCCTACGTGCTGATCGGAGGCCAGTCTTTCTTTGATCGCCGCGAGGTCCGCGACCTGCTCAGCTATCTCAAGGTCATCGCCAACCCCGACGACGAACTCTCGCTGCTGCGGATCATCAACCGCCCCGCGCGAGGCATCGGCGACGGTAGCATCGGCAAGCTGCTGGAACGGGCCGTCGAGTCCGGAAAGGGCCTGTGGCATGTGCTGCCCCAGGCCACCGCCGATGGAGACATCCCCGCCCGCTCGGTCGAGAACATCGAGCGGTTCCGGAAGATGGTCGATGAGTACCGCAAGCCGATGAACGGCGGGCGGCTCAGCGAAAGCCTCTCACGGCTGATCACCGAGATCGGTTACAAGCAGGAGATCGACCGTCAGTACAAGACGCCGCTGGAACGGGTCTCGCGATGGAGTTCGCTCGAAGAACTCGTCAACGCCACGTCGCAGTACGAACAGCGAACCGATCAGCCGACACTCGACGGTTTCCTCGAAGAGATCGCCCTGGACAATACCGAGGATGAACAGGACCGGGACGACCAGCTCAAGAAGAACGCCGTCGCGTTGATCACCCTGCACAGCGCCAAGGGACTCGAATTCCCCGTCGTGTTCCTGGTCGGTATGGAGGAAGGTCTGCTGCCTCACGAGCGATCGATCCAGGACGGGCACAATGCAATTTGCGAGGAGCGGCGGCTGGCCTATGTCGGAGTGACCCGCGCCATGGACTTCCTCACGCTCTCATGGGCCAAGCACCGTACCAAGTGGGGCAAGCGGCAAAAGACCAAGTCGTCGCGTTTCCTGGCCGAGATGAACGGCGGCCCGGTCGGCTTCGACGAAGACGACGAACCGCCGAGCAAAAAGACCCGCCGCCGGCGACGGGCACCGTCCCAGTAACTCTCAGCGGGCCGCCGCGACCGGCTTGATCGGCACGGGCACCACCGACTGCAGCTTCTTGCCATCGGGCAGGCTGAACACCTCGAGTACACCCTCCCGGCCAGCCACCGCCACCCGGGTACCGTCACGGTTCAGGGCGACCCCGTAGACCGGTGACCGTACGCCACCGACAGCGGCAACCCGCTTGCGATCGGCCAGCGTGTAGACCCGCACCTCACCGAACCGCCCGGCCACCGCCACCCGCTTGCGATCGCCGCTGAGCGCCAGGTCGAGTACCTCGCCCGGCTGCGCCTCGAACCCCTTGGCGTACTGGTTGCGACGCGAGATCGGCTTGGCCCCGTTGCCGGCGCCCGTCACGCCGATGTTCTGCAACGCGATGCCGAGTTGGAACGACGTCATGGACCGTGACTTGCCGGCCGAGACGGCAAACATGTCATCGCAAACCACGCTCATAGTCCGCTCCGAAGATGCGTCGACAGTTCGCAACAGCTTGCCGGTGGCCACATCGACCACCTTGGTCGCCTTGTCGCGACCGGCCGTCACCAGGTACTTGCCGTTGGGTGTCCAGGCCACGTCGACCACCCAGTCGCTGTGCAACTCGAATCGCCGCAGCTTGGCCGTCGGTTCCAGAGGCACGATGTGAATCGCCCCGTCAGCGCCACCCAGGGCAATCGACTTGCCGTCCGGTGAGAACGACCCGCGGAAGACCGTGTCGCCACTGACTCGACGAGTCGAAACAGCCCGGCGGGTGACCAGCTCGAAGATCGTCAGCAACCCGAACCGGGCCGGTGCACCGCCCGCGGCGATCAGCCACTTTCCGTCGGGACTGAACTCGACGTGAGTGATCAGGTCGGCCCCGGTCGCCAACCGCACCGGTGGCTGTTTGCCGTCACCGGAGACCAGGACCACCTCACTGCGACAGGCACACGCCACCCACTTGCCGTCGAGCGAATAGGCTACCGAGGTGATGGCCGGCTGGTGCCTGTACTGGCTGGGGATCACCACCGGCGGCTCGGCCACCTTGGCCACCGAGTCGATCTTGCCCCCCTGGGCAATCCATCGCCTGAGGATCTCGATCTTGGCCTCAGACAGCGGCGTTCCCTTCGGCGGCATCGCCGGTTCCTCGCCGCTGACCATCTTGATCAGCAGGCTGGTCGCGGGCTTGCCCGCAACCAGCAGCTTCCCCGATTCGCCACCCGCACGAATCGTCGCGGCCGTCGCCAGCGACAGCTTGCCTTCAGGCTTTTCTCCGCTGTGGCACGCATAGCAGTGCCGCCTGAGGATCGGCCAGACCTGCCGGCGAAAGCTGATGGCATCGTCGGCCGACGCCGGTGCCGGAACCGCGGTCATCAGTACGGCCAGCAGCGACATGGAAATCCGCATGCCTGTCATCAGTACACCAACATGAATTCACGGCTGTTGAGCAATGCCCACATGAAGTCCCCGGCCGCTTCCTGCCGCTTGTCGCCGTAGCTGGCAAAGAACTTCGCGGCGACTTCCTGTTCCTTCGCCAACGGACGCCGGCACAACGACCACAGGTAGAGAGTCTCGACCAGCTTGCCCGTGTCCTTTTCAGTCTTCACCAGCTGAGCCACCCGGCCGTTGCCGTTGTTGACCCGGCTGAGGATCGACTGGCCGTTGATGAAATGCAGCGCCTGCAGCATGTTGGCCCCCGAGTCCCGCTCGCACTCGCATGCCTCCATCCGCTGTGGCTTGCCGAACAACTTCAGGAAATCGCTCTGGATGTTGGCATCGGGCAGCTGCTTGGCCGTGAAACCGGCCGGAGCCCCGTTGAAGCGTTCCGGCACGCCGGTCGCCTGCACCAGGCAATCGAGCAGCGTCTCGGCCGGCAACCGGCGAGGCACGAACCTCGAGAAGTTCATGTCGTCGTGCCGGTTCGAATCGTTGGGCACGCTACTGCGCTGGTAAGTCCTGGAATTGACGATCGTCCGCATCAGGTGACGCATGTCAAAACCGCTGGCGATGAAGTCGGCCGTCAGCGCGTCCAGCAGACCGGGGTTGATCGCCGGATTGGTCGACCGCAGGTCATCGACCGGATCAATGATCCCGCGATGGAAGAAGTAGCTCCAGATGCGGTTGACTAGGCTGCGAGCAAAGTACGGGTTCTCGCGTGACGTCAGCCAGCCGATGTAGGCGTCGCGTCGATCGACACCGCTGGTGGCCAGCTTCGGTTCGCTGCCGCCCAGGAACCGGGGCGGCTGAGCCTTGCCACTGCGGGGATTGGTGCCGAAACCGGTCTTGAGGTTGATCACCACCGCCTTGGCATTCTTCACGCCTGGCAACCGGGGGTCGGTCTTGGTGCCAACCTGGTTGAAGAAACTGAACAGCCCGTAATAGTCCTCCTGCGTCCAGTTCTCGAACGGATGCGGATGACATCGTGCACAGAGCATTCGGATGCCGCAGAAAACCTGAGTGGCCCGCTGCAGCGTGTCATGTGTATCGTTGCTGACCGCATAGAAAGCAGCGGTGGGGCTCTCCGAAACACCGCCCCGGCCGGCCAGGACATCGTGGGCGAACTGGTCGAGCGGCTTGTTGGTCGCCACCGCGTCGCGCAGCCACTCGCGGAACGAGAACACCGCCGGTTCGCTGAGCCGCGTGCGGCTGTTCTGCAGCAGATCGCCCCATTTCAGGGACCACTGGTCCACGAAGTCCTCACGCTCAAACAACGCCTCGACCTGCTTGCGACGCTTGGCCGGATCCTTGTCCGCCACAAAGGCCTGCAGTTGCTCGGGAGTCGGCTGGATGCCCGCCATATCGATCGACACGCGACGCAAGAACCCCGGGTCGTCGATCAACTCCGATGGGCGGACATTCATCAGGTTGAGTTTTTCGATCACGAAGCGATCGACGATGTTGTCCTGGGGCACCGCTGTCGGTTCGAAGTCGCCTCGAGGCTCCAGGACCAGGAATTCGGACGTGGCAAACGTCCGTTCGAACCGGGCCGACACGGCCGTCTCGCCCAGCAGCAACGCCTGCACCAGCCCGTCCCGGCTGACCGCGGCAATCCGTTCGGTGTTGACCGTAAAGACACTCAGCCGGGTCACGTCCCGCAACGATCCGTCCGAGTAGGCCGCCAGGACCTGCAGTTGCTGCTCCCAGCCAGGTCCGATGACGATCTTCTGCGGCAGGATCGACAGCGACCGGAACGTAGCGGACCCGTTCGGATCGGGCTTGGCTCCCTCGCGGATCCAGCCCCTGATGAGCCGGTGTTCGAGACTGTCCGGTTCCAGCCGGATGCCGCCCTTGTGAGCCACCTGGCCCAGCGGCTTGCTCAGCATCAGGCTGGCGGCGGGATTGTGCCGGTTGATGCGGCGGCCGAGGAACTCGTCGGTCAGCGATTCAAAGTCCGCCGTCGGATCGGCGCCCCGCAGCGACAGCTTGAAACCGTTCTTCCCCAACGAGTACCCGTGACAGGCACCCGAGTTGCAGCCGGTCTTGGAAAGCACCGGCATCACGTCGTCGCGGAAACTGTGCTGTGCCATCGCGGGCGGCAGCTTGACCTGCACGTCCACGACCGCGATCAGCCCCAGCGCTTCGACCTGGACCTGGGCCGTCCCGCTGGCCAGCGGCTCGACCCATCCCAGTGGCGTCACGCGAGCCACCTTCGGGTTCGACGATCGAAATGTCGCCCGCCACGTCAGGTCGACGGTCCGGCCCAGAGGCGTTTTGGCCGTGACGACCAGCGAGTGCGGCCGACGGTTGTGAATCAGGACCATCTCGGACGGCCAGACATGCAGTTGACCGATCAGACCGGGCGATTCGGCCTGCAGCGGCGGAGCCGGACCCAGCAGCATCACGACGGCCACGACCAGGCAGCCGGTACCGAATGCGTGAGAGCTTGGAGACTGCCTGGGATTGATGCTAATCATCTTCTGTCTCGAAACGGATCTCATCACTTGAGTGTCCTAGCGACCGGTGGGGGTGGTGGGGCCGAGGGTCCGTTGTTGGCGAATTCCAGCGAGAACCCCTGGCGGGCCGAGACCTGGACCTTGGGTGTCTTGGCATTGGGAGGCCCGCTGACCACCAGTTGCAGCTTGTCGAAGCGTGAGGTCGTCACCTTGGCCGGCACCTTCAGCGGCAACTCGAACCGGGTCTGCCCCGGCTTGATCACGACCTTGGGAGCGGGGATTCCCTTGGGTTGTCCCGCAATGGTCACCGTGATGTCTCCGCCGAACCCTCCATGCCGAATGATCGCTCCCTTGAGCCTCACGGTCACGTCCGACTTGGGAGTCCGCGACGCCCGCACCAGGGCATCCACCCGCGGGGCGATCTCCAGCGATCGCTGAGCCTTCAGTCTCAACACCGAGCTGAATGACCGGGCCAACGCCGTCTTGTTGTCGGCGGAGCGAAGTTCCGCGACCACGGCCAGGTCGTAACCGGCCAACGGCAATCTCGGTGGCACGGTGACCTTGTAGGTGGCCTCTCGTGGCTGGGCGGCCACGGCAGCCTTCAGCGTCATGAGCTTCGCGTCTCGATCAGCCCGGGCCGTCTCCAGTTGTTTCTGCAACGCCGCATCCGGCTGTCCCGCCGCAGCGGCCTTCTTCTCGAGCGCCGACAGGACCGCCTGAACTTTCGTCACGGCTGCCTGGGCAGCCGTGACCGGGGCCGGCACGGGAATGTCGATCGTGGCCGCGGTGCCGCGGATCGCGGCGGCCGTGTTGGGCTTGCCCTTGGCCAAAGGGATTTTCTGGCTCGTCAACAGGCTCAATCGCACCGGGCCAATCGCGTCGGGCGCACGGGTCAGTTGCACCGGCACGGCGATCTCCTGACCCTGCCACAGTGCTCGACCCGGCATCGGTTTCACCGTCACCATCACGATTGGTGATGGTGGAGCCATGTGGCCCACCACCAGGTCCTGGCGCAACCACGGCTGCGTGGCGGCCAACGGATGCGAGGCTACCTGAACGGGACGCCTGATCGAAGTTCCCTCAGCTTCCGAGACTCCCACGAGTTGAAACTGGTCGGGTCGGTTGGAGCCATCACCGGCCACCCCCGGAGGACTGACCAGCATCACCAGCGCTCCGGGTGCACCGGCTGGGATCGAAGGCGTTACCAGCCGGAATCGCTTTGATGCCCTGGCGGCTTCCAGCCGGATGGCTCCGGTGTATCCTCGTCGCGTCACCTCCACGCGGAAGACGTGCCAGACACCGGGAAGGACGTTGTACGAGTTGGCCGCCACGACCAGGTCAAAGTCGGCCGCGGCCGGATCGGTGGTCCGGGTCACCACCAGGCGGTACACAAACCGTCGCCCGCCGCGGCCATGTCGATCACTGACGGCTGCCACGACGTGTGACAGGCCCGCGGGAACCGTGTAGTCGAGCCGCGAATCGGACCGAACCGCGTCGTCGTTGGCCGCCAACACCGCTCCGTCGGGCTTCCTGATCTCAAGCGTCGAATCCAGTGGCGATCCCAGACGATCGGCAAACACCTCGAACCGCAGCTTCTCACCTTTCTTGACCGGCACGCTCCAGCTGTCGGATTCGCCAGATGCCATCACCCGGCCGTTGCCGGCCGAGGGAACCGAGTCCAGCTTCCGCGACTCGGCTGAGGTCTCAACCACCTCGGGCCACCGCGATGCTTCGACGCGAGGCCGCAGCCCCACCGGCAGGCCGTCCGCGGGCCATCGAGTCGCCACGAGTCCACGAGCTCCGCGGGGGACGGTGACCTCGACAAGTCTCTCCTTCGTTCCGGTCCCCAGCAGCGTCACGCGGCTGACCTGGCCCTGGGTCACAGCCGAGGGAAAGACGAGATCCGCGGCGTCGAAGCTGCCGATCGACACGCGGTAGTCACCGGGATTGCCGGCGGCGTATTGCAGGTCGTGCCACCTGAGCGTGTACAGCCCGTCGCCAGGCAGGGTTGCCGCGATCCGGGCATCGCCGAAGAGGTCGACGCGGGGCATACCCAGAGCCACTCGGCGACCGTCGGGACGGTGCAGGTGCAACACCGGTCTCAGGGTCGAGCCCACGCGTCGGGCCAGCAGGTCGATCACGACCGACTGCCCCTTGGTTCCAGAAAACTCAACCGTGCCAACCTGACTTCCGGCCAACCGGCCGTGTAGCGCCACCGGCAACTTTTCGATTCGGACCTTGGCGGCAACCGGTTGCTGAGGCAATCGGTCCACCGTGACGAGCTGGGGAATCGACAGCCCCTGTCCGCTGGCCACTCGCAGGTGATACACCCCTGGCTGCACGCCGTCGGCCAGAGTGATATCCAGCGTCACCGCACTGGCTGCCGCCTTGCCCACGACCACCTGCCCGGCAATCTCAATTCCCGCGACGACTCGTGGAGACGGCAGCAGGTTGGTGCCGCGGATCACGACTCGCGTTGTCCCACCCACTTGCAGGCCGCGAACCGACAGGCTGGTGATGGTGGGCAGTGCGGCCACCAACTGGGTCGACCAGGCACACGCCATCAGGCACGCCAGGAAACGGTCTGGAAGCCGGAGCATGGGCGGGATCTCGGGCGGGCGGGCGGGTACAAGGTCCCGGTGACTATCCAAAAAGCTCCTGGATCGGGTCGGCCTCGATGAATCGCACCGGCCGACTGCCGGGACCGGGCATCATCGTGGTCTCCAGGTCGATGCCCATCGCCGTGTAGACCGAGGCCACCACTTCCGGCGGCAGCACCGGGCGATCGTGTGGAGCCGCACCGATCTTGTCGGTCGACCCGATTACCTGTCCGCCCTTCACGCCGCCGCCAACGAAGAAGTTGGTCCATGCCGGCGGGTAGTGGTCTCGACCACCCCGATTATTGAGCTTCGGTGTGCGTCCGAATTCGCTCAGCACCGTCACCACCGTGTCCTCGAGCATCCCACGCTCCTGCAGGTCCTCAATCAACGCCGTGAAGGCCTGGTCGAACTGGGGACAGAGGTGCCGTTCGTAGTCGAGGTAGGTGTTGTCGAGACTGCTGCCGTTGGCGTGCATGTCCCAGCAGGTGACGTTGAACACCGTGTCGAAGTGGTTGACGGTCACAAAGCGGGACCCGTTCTCGATCAGCCGCCGGGCCAGCAGGCAGCTCTGGCCGAACGTGTTGCGGCCGTAGCGGTCGCGGAGCTTGTCGGTTTCCTGGGACGGGTCGAACGCCTTGCGAGTCTTGGGTGAGGTCAACAGGTTGAAGGCTCGGCTGTAGGCGGTATCGCGTTGGATGGTCGAGGAGGTCTCGGTCTTGCGCTGGATCGAGTCGAGCTGCTTGAGCAGGTTGCGGCGCGAATTGATCCGGAACTCGGTCTGACCCTTCGGTGGCTCAAGATTGGCCACCTTGAAGTTCTTTACCGCGGGGTCGCTGCCCAAAAAGAAGGGGGCGTGGGCGGTGCCGAGGTAACCGGAGGCCTGGCCGTGAGGGGTCGAGGTACCGGTGTTGCCGATCTTGGCCGGCAGCACGATGCTCGCCGGCAGGCTGGTCTTCTGGCCGTAGATCCGTGAGACGACCGAGCCCATGTGGGGCTGGATGTTGGCGGCGTTGAAGTCGTGGCCGGTCATCATCCACCGCTGGCCGTTCTCGTGCGACGCTCCGGTGTTGTGGTGCAGACTGCGGATCAGTGCGACCTGGTCCATCATCCGCGCCATCCGCGGGAAGTGCTCGCAGATCTGCACGCCGGGCACGGCCGTCGAGATCGGCTTGAACTTGCCGCGGATATCGGCCGGCGCGTCGGGCTTCATGTCCCAGGTGTCCAGGTGTCCCGGCGACCCGACCAGGAACAGCGTGATGCAGTTCTTGATCTTCTGCCTCTTCGGATCCACCGCACCGGCGGCTTCCAGTTCCAGGGCCATCGGCAATGACAGCCCCATCGCGGTGGCGCCCGCCTGGAGAAAACTGCGGCGGCTGACGCCGTCGCAAAGGGGCACATGAGCCTGGCCAACATGGATCATCAGGGAACCTTTCGTTTCGAGACGGGCCTGTCCACAGCCAGCCACCCGCGGGTGGCTGAGGTCGCCACCTCGTCAGATCGTGTAGGAAACCGTGTTCGAGATCTCGATGAACTTGCTGTCGATGAACTCACGCTGCTTGTTCTTGCGGTAGTTCACGTACTTCCACATCTGCAGCACGATCTCGTACTTGCCCGGAGTCTTGTCCGGGTGCGTGTAGTCGGCCTCGATGCGGGCCGCCGGAGTCGCGATCACTTTGCCGTCTCGCTTGACCTGCCACTGCAGACGCAGGCCCCAGTCGTTGGTCACATCGGTCCGAGTAACCTTGCGGCCCTCGAGACGAAGCGCCGACTTCGGCGTGCCTTCAAACTTCTGGTCCATCCCGATTGGCCTCCGCTTCGGCTTGAATGACGCATGTATACATTTTGATCCCACGATTCTACACATTTCTCGACGCGATCCCAGAGGTCCTTCGCACTGCAAGTCGACTCAGGCTGTCACAGAACCGGGCCGGCTCGGCCGAGACTCAGCTATTGGCAAAGGTCGAATGCCTGGTCGACTTGTAGCGGACGTCCAAGTGAGGCGTTTCCAGCACCTTCTGCTTGACCATCGACTCGATCGAAGCGGCCAGGATGCCCGAAACCAACAGCGTCCGCTCGACCGGATACCCCGCCTTGCCGCTGACAAACATGTCTTCGGCATGCCCCATCAACTCGGCCGAATACTGCACGTTGGGCGTGGTTGGCAGGTGGAAGAGCGTCGACAGCGGCTTCTTGCGACCCTTGAGCTGGGCGGCGAAGTTGAAGTCGGCCACCAGGCCATTCAGCAGCAGCATCGTCGCCCGGGTCCCATCACGGTGCTGGTAGCGGTAGGCCACCGGCTCCTTGACCATCTCGCGGATTTCTTTCGGCGTGGGATGCCAGTGTGTGAAGGTGGGCCGCGGTTGTTTGAGTGTCTGGGTCCGGGTCAGGCAGGCTTCGAACAGCTTCGGGCTCCAGCCTCCCGCGTCAAACGACCCCTTGCCCATCGCCTTCCAGAAGGCATCGCCGCGGAGTCCCTCGACCCACGCTACCCCGGTTTCGCCATCATGACGTCGCTCAGCCATGCACTGCATCGTCTCCAGTGCGTGGAAGTCGTAGCTGTCGACGCCGCCATAGGCCACGCCGATCAGCTCTTCGACCTTCTCGCCCCGCGGCAGGTCTACCGCCGGCATCCGCCAGGTCACCGGCAGGCTCGAGCCGGCCATGAACGGGAAGTCGAGCTCGCGAGAGATGTCGACCATCTCCTTGGCCCATTCCCACTTCCACGACAGGTGCTTGTCGTTGAACACCGGCACGCTCTTGCCGTCCTCGCGGAACACGTCGGTGATCTTCTTGAAGAGTTCGTAGCGAGGGTACTTCTTCTGCCCCAGTTCGTTTCTCGGGTAGTTGCCGTGCTCACCGATCAGCAGCACCGCGTCGACGGCCAGGCGCTTGCCTCCACGCCTGAGCGTTTCCGCGACTGTCGGGTAAATCTTGAAGCCAAACTCCTTTTCGCGAGGCCGGCTGAGGTCGTTCTTGGGTACCTGGTCGGCATACAGCGACACGACATCCAGTCGAGGCTGGTTCCAGACACCATCGGTCGGATACCCGTGCAGAAACCGATCGCCCATGTGTTGTGCATGCGAGTGATATCGCCACTCCGTCGAGACAATCGCCATCGTCTTCCGCTTCTTCTTCTCAGCAGCCTCCACGCGTTCAGCGTTCAGTGTGAGAGCGGTGGTGGCTGCGGTGGCTGCGGTGGCTGCGGAACCCTGGACGAAGTCGCGGCGAGTCAGCATCGGGTGTTTCTCTCGTGAGGATGGCTGTCAGAGTGCGGTCTAGCGTGAGCGGCTGGCGCGGACGGGGGCGAGGATCCGTGACGCGTACCGCCCGCCGTGGTGAATCGTATTGATGGCCTTGCGGGCGTTGTCGGGGAACTCGATCGTTGACGGCATGCCTGTCTGTGGGTTGGGTTCGTAGAGCGGGGCACCGCTGCTGGCGATCGTGACACGAATGCGATGGCCGGCGTTGAAGATCTGGCTCATCCAGCCGACACGGAACCGGACCGGGTACACCTCGTCCGGCTTCATCAGCACCTGCTTGCGGAATCCTTCGCGATACCGCAATCGCCACGGGTAGTCGACCAGCAGGATCGAGCGACCGTCGGGATAAACATCACTGATGCGGACAATGACGTCGGTATCGGGAGCCGAGGACGAGACGTAGAGCTGGACCTTGACCGACCCGGTCCACTCGACCGGCCGCTTGAGCGTTTCGGAGGTGAAGGTCAGTACGTCGTCCTGCTTCTCGAAACCGCTGGCATCGCGAGCCCCGGGGAACCCTCGTCCGGGGATCGACCGGGGCTGCCTGGGATCGCTGTTGTAACTTGTCGCCGCGGCGGTCCCGTCGGTCATGTCCGACTCGGCAAGACCCAGTCTTCCGTTGTGCTGCAGAAAGTAGGAGGTGGTCCGAGCCGGGGGCGGGAAATCGTCGGCCTCACGCCAGATGTTCCCTGGAGCATCGGCCTCACCCACCGCTCCCATCACGTAATAACGCACCGTGGCACGCGACTCGCGTGCCAGCGGCTTGCCCTTCAGGTGGTGATCGAACCAGCCGACCATCGAAGCGTGCACATCGACGGCAGCGTTTTCGGGATAGACCAGCTCGCCCACCCGGTTCCCCTTGTTCCGCCGCCCGTGCAGCCAGGGCCCGATCAGCAGTTTCTGCTGCCGGACCGACCGTGGACCGCCCCGGTGCTGTCGACCCTGGAAGCTGGCGATCGAACCCTGGTTCATGAAGTCGTACCAACTGCCGATCGTAAAACAGGGCACGTTCATCCGATCGAAGTGCCGGCTGCAGTCCTCCGCCTCCCAGTACGCGTCGTATTCCGGATGAGCAAACCACTCGGCCAACAGCGCCCGGTTGTGAGCCGGCACGCGGCAGTTGGCGTCCATGCCCTTGAAGCGATCGGGACGGGTAGTGCCTCCGATCCGGTACCCCTCCTCGTACAGGCTCAGTCCCGTATCGACCATGTACTGACAGGCCAGGTGAGGTGGCCGGCTGACGGCGAGGAAGTTCTGAGCATACCCGCCCTGGGAACTGCCGAAGGTGCCAATCTTGCCCGTGCACCAGTCGCGGCCGGCCAGCCATTCGCAGGTATCGTACCCGTCCTGTAGTTTGCCCCAGGCCAAGGCCCGGTAGCCGACCCACGTCCCTTCCGATTCCTGGGCACCGCGGAAGTTGACATGCAGCACGCCGAAGCCCTCGGACGCCAGCCTGGCTGCCATCTGCCGAGTGCCTCGCCCCTTCAGGCTGGCGTATCGCTGTTCGAAGACTCCCGGCCACGGGCCCTTGCCTGCCGGGAGATAGAGAAACCCGGAAAGCCGCTTGCCGTCTCGCATCGGCACCATCACGTGCGTTTCGGTGACATCGCCGAGGTCGAGGTCGTCGGCGGCCGTCACGGTCGACGTGCAGAGTAGTACGGCGACGATGCCCGCAAGCAGGACTTCGGTTCCGAGAGATCGCGTCATGATGGGCCTCGTTTCCGAGTGTGACTGAAGCCGCGAGGAGTCCGGCCGTCAGCCTTGGGCCTCGCAATGCCGGCGAATTCGGCGACGGGTCACACGCCGAGCATTCTTGCGGCGTTGTTGTAGAAAATGTCCTCGACCTGGCTGTCGCTGAGTTTCTCGCTCCAGCAGGCCCACTTCAGTGACCGGATGTGCTCGAGCCCCACGATGACCGGATCGATCTTCAGATGCTTCTCGCCCCAGACCGGTGACTGCTCGTAGAGCCAGATGAACGAATCGGCGGCCGAAAGTGACCGCCCCCGCATATGGCTGACCGGCAGATCGGTGCCGTACATCAGCTTGTCGTGCCCGATGATCCGAATAATCGACTGGTGTGCCATCGGCTCGCAGTTGACCGAGGTGTCGAAGTAGAGGTTGTCGAGTCCGGTCAGTTGAGGCAGCCCCTCGAGGTTGTGAGCCGGTTGGAATCCGCGGGCCGAGTGGGCCAGGATCAGCCGCATGTTGGGATAATTCTCGCAGTAGCGGCGGATGCATTCGATGTTCTTCGGCTCGGCCACCGCACGCGACTTGACCATGTGCAGCGTGATCACCCAGCCTTCTTCGTCGGCCACCGCGATCAGCGGCTCGGGCAGATACGCCTCGATGTCAGCCTCCCACGTCGGATCGACGTCCGACATCGTGTGGTAGCACTTCAGCCCGTGCAGCCCGAGCCTGCGGACCTCCTGGCGAACCCACTCGGGATCGTCCTCGGGATGGATGAAGAAAATCGCACGGTTGTCGGGGTCCTTGGCCACCTGCTCGGAAACCCACTGGTTGGCCGCCTGGCGATTCTCGAGATCCGTAGATGTGGCAAAGGGAATGAACAACGCGTTGGTCGGCCGCGGCCCGTGAACATCCTGCATCAGCTGCTTGTATTCCTCGAGCCCCACGTCGTCTGGTGCTCCGGGAACCGTCCAACCGGCGGTCGCACTCGACCACAGGTGCGTATGTGCGTCGTAGATGCGATCAGGCAGAAACGACTCGACCTCACGCCGGTAGAACTCGTGGTCGACTTCGTTGACGGGCGTACCTGTGATGCTCATGAGTGATCGCGTTCCACGGAGAAGAACTGGAAGGAGGATGGAGAGTCCCGGCATCCTACGATCGCCTCCCGGGCATTACCACCGAATCGGCCGACGTCCGGTTAGAGACTTGGTGACCGATCGCGACCTCCGTAGTCTGGGTCCATGGTTCTCATGATGACGACTCGAAGTCCCCTCACCGTCCTGGCCATCATCCTGTTGTCTGCTACCGGTGTGCCGGCTGCACCACCGGCTGCCCAGCCCAAGCCCAAGCCGGACCTGGAATTCCTCGGCCCGCGTGGCAGCAGGACGTTCGACGCCCGTGACACGCTGGCTCCGGCTTCGGAGTCTTCCCTGGACGCCCGCGAGTGCCTGAAGGGGCTGACCTGGAAGCCCGGGTCGTTTCGGGTCCGCTGTGAAACGCCTGACGATGGGCGTGGCGAGGTGTTGCTGAGGTTTCCGTCACCGGTCGACACCGGCAACACGGCCAACGACCGAGTGGCTGTCGAGTGGTACGTGGCGGGGCTGAACACCGGAAAGGCCAGGCGGGCCCGGGCAGTCGTCGTGGTCCACGAGTCCGGCCGAGGGATGACCGTCGGCCGCCTGTTCGCCGCAACGCTCCGCAAGGAAGGCCTGCACGCCTTCATGGTGCAGTTGCCCGGATACGGTCACCGTAGCGGGCCCGGTGGCCGCTTGCCCGCCGATCAGCTCTTCGACCGGCTCCGCCAGGCGATCAGTGACGTCCGCCGGACCCGCGACGCGATTACCGCCCTGCCACTGGTCGACTCGTCCCACGTCTCGCTGCAGGGCACCAGCCTGGGCGGATTCGTGGTGGCCAGTTGCGGGAGTCTCGATGCCGGCTTCGACAGCGTCTTCGTGATGCTCGCCGGAGGCAATCTCTACGAGATGATCCAGAAGGGCCAGCGGGACACGGCCCGGGTCAGGCAGCGGCTGACCGAGGCGGGAGTCAGCGACGAACAGTTGAAGAAACTGACCGCATCGATCGAACCCACCCGGGTCGCACATCGCCTCGATCCGAAACGCACCTGGCTCTTCTCCGGAATTCGAGACACGGTGGTGCCGATGGAGAATGCTCTGGCGCTGGCCAAGGCGGCTCGGCTGCCGACTAACCACCACGTCAAGATGCCCACCGACCACTACACCGGAATCGTGCTGCTGCCGAGCATGTGTCGCCTGATCGCCAAGCAGGTCAAGACCCTGCCGGCACGGAGACGATGACCCCGTCTCACGTTGGGGGCCGCTGCTACTTCACCCCTTCTTTCAACACCCGAGCCAACCGGAATCCCGCCTCAACCACCCGCTGCCTCGATACCGCGCGGGCCTGCTTCGCATAGGCCCGCGACAACGCCACCGCCGGGATCTCCTTCTCCGCATCAGCCTCACCGCGGCGGATCGCCGCGAGGATCTTCGGCGAATACACCACCTGCTGCGCCAACCGGTGACTCTCACTCACCCACCCCTCGGCCTGCAACTGCTTCTCGGCCCGCCGGCCGGCCGCCACCAGCTTCCTGTCGGCCAGCAACACCGCAGCACGCCGCACCAGGTCACCACTCAAGCTGCGACCTCCGCCGAACTGGCCATCCCAGTACATGTGCAGGTTGATCGTCTTCTCCTGGCCCTGGATCGGCACGTCATTCCCGCCGCGGTCACCAAGCGGAAATCTCTTCGCCGTGAACGACGCCGTCGAATGACACGGCTGATGCACGTCGCCCACCATGTGACACAACCAGGTCACGCACAGCGCCCGCTCGGCAGCACCGGTCTCACGAGCCGCCAACCGCCTGCGACACAACGTGATCGCCTGGATCACGTTCAATTCCTGTGTCGCCAGATTCGCCGCGGGCGGGACGACGGTCGAGAGGTTGACCTTCAAGCGTGGTCCGAGCAGCCGGCGGGCGTCGTTGGAGAGAAACAGCGGCCGATTGATGTAGTGCCAGGTCGGCCGATCGCGATCGGTCTTGCGAACCAGGTCGCTCCACACCGCCGCCTGGGACATGACCCACTGGTGTCGCATCGAGTCATTTTGCAGCTTCTCGGACGGCGTGAAGTACTCTTTGGCCTGAGGATGCTGCCCCAGCAGTTTCAGCACCCGGGCCCGCGTGCTGGTGTCCATGCGGCTCCAGGCAACCAGTGCCACCAGCCGATGCCCCGAGTCCCACCAGGCCGAAGCCGACGCCGGCCCAAGGCCCAGCAGCATCGCGACCAGGCCGGCGGTGAGCAGCCGACCACGGCAATTGGGTGGATTCATCGGCGTTTTCCCGTGGCAGGCTGCGTTGCAAGTCGTCGTCAATTCGCTCAGGGTGACGTACTGGTACCCCACTTGCCACACCACACTTTTTTTCCGTCGGCTGAACCACGCCCTCCTGCAGACGAAACCCGACGATGTCGATCGAGACCGTAGCCGGCTGGACTCCCGAGCCGGGTCCACGCGTCGAAGCCTCCCGCGACCTCGACCTCTCCAAGGTCCAGGCCCCGGGCATCATCGCAGGCCCCGAAGGCGGCTTCCGGTTGTTCTACACCGCCGTCGGACCCGGTCGACCCTACCGCGAATGCCAGGGCTACATCCTGAGCGCGTTTTCCGGGAACGGCCTGGACTTCGAGATCGAGCCGGGCATCCGGTTGGCTCCCGACCCGGCCGTCGAGCATATGTCTCTGAGACTGCTGGCCCCCTCGATCGCGCGGCTGAGAGACGGGCGATGGAGAATGTATGTCGAAGCACGTGGCACCGCGGATCGACCCACGGTCATCACCAGTGCGGTTTCCGAGGACCAGCTGAGCTGGCAACATGAGCCGGGCGTGAGACTAGAGACACCCGAAGGGCTGGGTGGCCCACGGCTGGTCGAACTGCCTGACGGACGCAGCCGGTTGCTGGCGTGTGCCGACGACTTCGGCGAGGCCGGACGTGCCTCAGGCCAACGCGTCGGCAAACACATCATCAGTACCGTCTCCGAAGATGGCCTCGATTTCGAATTCGAACCGGGCCAGAGGATTCGCAGCGGCCAGGCCAACTGGGACGCCCTGGGGATCACCGCGGGGCAACTGCTGGCAAGCTCAGAATCCGCCCGCCCCTGGACCATGATCTACTCGGCCTGGCAGGACGCACCCCCGGGCAGCGTGATTCCTTTGCACCCCAGTGATCCGGCCGCCGCCGATACGCCGCCTGAAGAACTCGACTTCGCCGCCGCCTCGATCGCCGCCGACATCGCGGGGTTTCGTTCGAGAATCTACAGGTCGAGGTCGCTGGACGGGCTGAGCTTCGGGCCGGCCGAGTGCATTGTGGCCGGAGGCGGTTATGACAGCGACGACATCGACGCGGTGCATGCCGAGGACATGTCGGTGATCACGCTCGGCGACGGACGCCAGCGAATGTACTATGCCGCCTGCGATACATCCGGCAACTGGCGGATCGCCAGCGCCGTGACCGATTCCTGACCGCTCAGCGACTCCAGCCCCCCCGCCCGTCTCCGAGAACCCAACCGTGGACTCGATTGCTCCCATCGACTGGGCCATCTGCGGCTGCTACCTGGGGGTGGTGATCGGGCTGGGCCTGTACTTCTCGAACAAGCAGAAGGACAACGACGACTTCTTCCTCGGTGGCCGTAACATGCACTGGTTGCCGGTCGGGCTCTCGCTGTTCGCCACCACCTTCAGTTCCAACTCGTTCGTCGGCCTGCCCGCCGAGGGAGCATTCGGCGACTACCACCAGCTGCTGGCCATCTTGTTCATCCCCTTCGTGGTGATCCCGATCACCTGCATCTGGTTCATCCCCTTCTACAAGGGACTCGGCTTCGTCAGCCTCTACGAGTACCTCGAGCGGCG
>Ga0310123_10000612_pt1 | contig 31606 bp, 25 predicted proteins | sample CB6_AW_1057_MG_FD_203505 | JGI IMG/M metagenome (GOLD analysis project Ga0310123, IMG submission 203505) | Marine microbial communities from Western Arctic Ocean, Canada - CB6_AW_1057 | ecosystem: Environmental > Aquatic > Marine > Oceanic | place: Canada: Western Arctic Ocean | collected... | reverse complement strand
ACCCGGGTTTCAGGCCATCGGCTGCAGAGGTGTACAGGAGTTGATCCGCCATGGTCACTGCACCTCGGTTCTTCAATCGTCGAAGCTGTTCACGACCTGCCTCGACCGTCACTCACACGTAATACACAGCCTGCTGCAATCCTGATTATTCATGGCGCGTTGATCACCGGCAGCAGTTTCGGCAACGCCCGGCTGATCCCGTAGAGCACCGGGACTTCAGCCCAGAACGGCTGAATGTCTGCCGGCCGCACCAGGTAGTTTTCGCTGACACTTCCGTCGGCCGCGGTGTACTCGACGGTGGCATTGTTCCAACCCAGGGCGCTGACTGGCACGTAGATGACATCCTCGGAGAGGTTTTCGGCGGCCGAGACGATTTCGGGGCTGGTCTGCACCAGCAGTCGCCGCACCCGATCCGACATCTCCCGGATCATCACCTGGTCGATGGCCATGGCCACACCCGCTTCAGCTCCGTTCTCCGAAACCATCCGCACCTGCCGCCAGGGGTGGGCCGACCGGTCAAACTCACCGATCACTTCGCTCCAGACATCGAACTTCGTGGCGGCAATGACCAGGGGGGCCTTGTGACGATCGCGGCGGCCCAACCCGGCGAACTTCTTGATCCGCGTCGCCGCGGTCTGGAAGAACGGTTCCTGGGCGATCAGCTTCCCCTTCTTGGTCAGTCGGTCAGGACACTTCTCCATGATCTTCTGCTTCATCCGCGGATCCTGGGTGGGATCGTAGGTGAACAACAGCAACTGCGACCGGCTGAGATGCCGGGTCTGCAGTTCGAGCTCCCGGGACACCGACGGATCGAACGACTCCCCGGCGTTGTCGTACAGGCAGAGCAGGCGGCCATGATCACTTCGCTTGTCGATGACCGGATGCTGATCACCGACCTGCATCGTGAACAGGAACGGCTGTGGAAAGAAACGGTAGTCGTTGCCGCCAAAGTTGACTCGGTTAAGCAAGTCGATCCCTTGCTCCGCACCGATCTCCAGAGTTTTCGAAATCGCTTTTCCCATGTTGACCGGCGTATTCGGATCGTGGTTGTCGAACAGAGTCGCCTCGTTGCGACGAATCCTCACGTTGCCCTCGGGAGTCGTGTCGGCGAAGCCGACCTTGAAATCCAAGGGCAGCACCTGCCGCAACCGGTGTGTCAGCGATGCGAGATAAACGGTCTTCCCCGAGCCGGGAGAACCGAAAATCGACATGAAGAACATCGGCGTCTCGAGCAGATCGCGAGGCACCCCGAGGTGACAATGGGGGCACGCCAGTTCGTGACAGACACTCCCCCGCGCATCCAGGGCGTTACCCTGAATGTTGAACCGAGTCGGCAGAAACCTCTGAAACTTCTCCTCACCCAGCCGCATGTCCCCCCGCAATTCCTCGTGCTCGGAAATCCAGAGCACGTCCTCGGGAGGAAATTCCGTCCAGCAATGCGGGCAGACGATCTTTCTGAGCAGACGCAATTCAGAGGGCATGACACCAATCGCCAATCGTCAATCGTCACGAAGCGACGCACGATCACCCCGTCAGGCACACCACGGGCCGCCAGCAGATCCTACTGTACCAACTGGACGTCTCGGCCGGAAACTCAATCCCGCCAGCCTCATGGAACCACCAATGTCACCCGATTCTGACGCTTCATCGCCGATCGGCGCTCTCCGCGATGAACGACTCGACCCCCGTCGTGCCAGCCCACAAATGCTGGCGATTCACAGCGCCTTGATCACCTTCAACAATTCACCAAGCCGATTCTTGATGCTGAACTGAAAGCCGCTGGACTGTCCCTCCGAAATCAAGGTGGCTTGCCGCTGGACACTCCTCGACACCGCGGTCTTGGCCTGAGCGAACAGAATTAGCAGTCCAGGAAGTTCGTCCCCGAATCTCTCGATCTTCAATTCGTTCAGTGACTTCTCCTTGGCGAGAGGCTGGCCGAACCAGTGTGACCAAAACCCCAGGCACGCCAGTTCATCGCTCCCGAACCACCCTCTTGGAGTATCTCTAACGATGCCGGCCATGGGGGGCCACGACGGCAGACCGCCCGTCGACGACTGAGATGGTCCTACCGGTTGGCTGCAGCCTTGCCTAGGCCAGCCAGGGCATCGTGCGAGACCACGCAGCGGAAGCCGGTGTGGTACAGCCCCGAACCCTGCTCGCCCTTCATCCTCGCCGTTACACGGTAACCGGTGCAGTAGGTGTCGCTGCACATGAAGCTGCCGCCTCGCTGGATCCGCTTCAGGATGTCCGGCTCGTCCGGGTCCAGACTCGCTTCGGGTCCCTGAGGATTCCGCTTGGGGGAATCGCCGTAGTAGTCCGCCGTGTAGTTGTCCTGGCACCACTCCCAGACATTACCCGACATGTCGAACAGACCGTACCCGTTCTCGGGAAACGACCCGACCGGTGACATCGTCAGGAATCCGTCGTCGTTGGTATTCTCGACCGGGAAGGCTCCCTGCCAGATGTTGATCAACCACTTCCCCTCGGGATTGCGTTCGTTGCCCCAGGGGTAGGTCTTCCCGTCCAGCCCGCCCCGGGCCGCGAATTCCCACTCCGCCTCGGTCGGCAACCGCTTGCCCGCCCACTTGCAGTACGCGTTGGCATCGTGCCACGACACGTGGACCACCGGATGGTCCATCCGCTCCTCGACCGAACTCCCCGGCCCCTCCGGATGACGCCAGTCGGCGCCGGGAACGTACTCCCACCAGCCATAGGCCCCCAGCCGCGGGTCGATGTCACCGGCCTTCAGGCCCTGCTTCATGCAGATCGAACCCGGACGGTTCAACTCGGGCAGGATCTTGTCCTCGGTTCGCTGCGAACCCTTGCGGACCGAGCTGAAGTCGGGCTTCTTCTCGGCCGCTGTCACGTATCCGCTCGACTTCACAAACCGTTCGAATTCCCGGTTGGTCACCTCGTGAGTGTCGATGTAGAAGCCGTCGAGTTCGACCGTGTGAGGAGGAAACTCGTCCAACTTGCTCGCCGGGTCGCGGGTGCCCATCTCAAAGGAACCGCCCGGGATCCAGGCCATCGCCGTGGGAGCGTCGGAGGGAGCCTCGGTGACGACCGGTGACAGGTTTGCGGTTGAACCGCCACTTGGTCGAATCGGGGGAGGTGCGAGATCGGTGCCGACGCAGCCGGGCAGGGCGATTGAGAGGGACAAGAGCAACAGGGCGGGGCGGGGCATGAAGTTGAGTCTAGCAATGTAGGTCAGGCTGTGCCTGACTCGACCACCGATTGCCCTGCGATGTCAGGCACAGCCTGACCTACTGACTCGACCACCGATTGCCCTGCGATGTCAGGCACAGCCTGACCTACGGCGAATCCACCGCTTCTGATACAGTGACCGCCTCGGAATCCCCGCCCGAATCCTCACACGACTCCTCACCATGACACTCCGGTCACGCCACCTGTTGATCGTCGCCACAGTGCTGACAGCACTGGGCACCCAGGCCACCTCCGCTCGCGACTCCAACAGCCTGATGGACATCTCCAGCGACGGCCGCCTGCTGGCCTGTTCCAACCGCGACAGCGGCACCGTCACCATCATCGACCTCAACACCCTCAAGAAACTCCACGAAACCCCTGTCGGTGTGCACCCCGAAGGAGTCGCCTTCCTGGGCAAGACGCACAGCCTGGCCGTGGCCGTCTACAACGACGACCAGGTCACGCTGCTCGATGCCGACTCGGGCAAGGTGCTCTACCGGGTGGAAGTCTTCGACGAGCCCTACGGCATCGTCTCAAACGCCGACGGCTCGCGGTACTACGTCACGCTCGAGTACCCCGGCCGAGTGGTCGAAATCTCTCGAGCCGGCAAGGTGCTCAGGCAATTCTCCGCCGGAGTGTTCCCTCGCGGCCTGGCACTCTCGCCCGACGGCAAGACGCTGTACTCGGCCGAGTACTACACGGCCCGGGTCAACGCGATCGACGTGGCCAGCGGCAAGATCGTCGACACGTGGAAGGGATCCAGCACCGACAACCTCTGCCGACAGATCGTCCTGCACCCGACCCGGCAAAAGGCCTACGTCCCGCACATCCGCTCGAGAATCGTGGCGGCACGCGGCGAAGGGTCGATCTTCCCCTACGTCGGAGTCGTCGACACCAAGTCCGGACCCGGTCGTCGCCGCAAACGGATCCCGATGGACTCGTTCCTGGGCAACCTGGTCACCGCCAATCCTTGGGAAATCGATGTCTCGGCCGACGGCAAGCGGTTCTTCGTCGTCTTCTCGGGCACAGACGACATGTTCATCTGCGAAACGGTCGCCGATGACTACACCGAGATCGCCTACCGGCGTCGGCTGACCCTGGGCCGCAACCCCCGCGCGGTGCGTGTCGCCCCCGACGGGAAGCGGTTCTTCGTCTACAACGCCCTGGACTTCAACGTCGTCGCCTACGACTCCGACACGGCACGCCCCCTGGCCACGATCGCCGCAACCGACAATCCGCTCACCCGGGAACTGCACCGCGGCAAGGTCCTGTTTTACACCGCACTTCAGCCGATGGTCGGCCGCCGCTGGATCAGTTGCTCGAGCTGCCACCCCGACGGCGACCCCGACGGTCGGACTTGGCAGAACCCCGAAGGCCTCCGCGCCACTCCCCCACTGTTCGGACTCGCCTGGACGCACCCCTTGCACTGGTCCGCCGACCGGGATGAATCTCAGGACTTCGAACACACGATCCGCGGCCCTCTGATGCAGGGCCGCGGGCTGATCCGCGGTAGCGTCAACAAGTCGCTCGAGAAGCCCAACAAGGGACTCTCCGCCGATCTGGATGCCTTGGCCGCCTACACCAATTCGCATAAGTTCACACTCAGCCCCTACACCCGAAAGGGCCTCACGCCAGCCGCAAAACGCGGACAGCAGCTCTTCGAGTCCCACAAGGTCGGCTGTGCCACCTGTCACAACGGACCCTTCTACACCGATTCCCGACCTCGACCTCGACCCAAACTGCTCACCCACGACGTCGGAACCGGCACCGCCGATCCCAGCGAGAAGATGGGTCCGGCCTACGACACGCCGATGCTGCTGGGCCTGTACCGCTCGGCTCCCTACCTGCACCACGGCAAGGCCAGCACGCTGCTCGAAGTGCTCACGACGTACAACACCGGCGACCGGCACGGCACCACCAGCCATCTCGACAAGCAGCAACTCACCGACCTCACCGAATTCCTCAAGGCGCTGCCCTTCGAAGACCCCGCCGCCGCGGCCCGGACCGCCGGCCTCAATAAAGTCGCTCGCTGAGTGACCTCAACACCGCAGCACCGCAACCCCGAGCCGCTCATGTCATGCATGTCACGCATCTCAACCCCCCGACCACTCTCCCTGCCGGCCGTGCTGGTCGCATCGCTGCTGGCTGCCGGCTGTATCGAATCGACCGACACGAAGACGCACCAGGAGACGGTGTCGCTGGAGATCAAGAGCTGGAAAGAGACCCAGGCACTGATCGCGGCTCAGAAGGGCAAGGTGGTTGTGGTGGACCTGTGGTCGACCAGCTGCGTGCCGTGCATGAAGGAGTTCCCCCATCTCGTCGCTCTGCACAAGAAGTACCCCTCAGAGAAGATCACCTGCATCTCGGTCTCCTTCGACTATGAAGGACTCGAGAGCGAACCTCCCGAGTCGAAGAAACCGTCGGTGATGAAGTTCCTCAAGTCGACCCAGGCCACCTGCACCAACCTGCTGCTCTCGGATCCCGACCTCGACGTCTACGAATCGATCGGACTGGCGGCGATTCCGGCCGTCTATGTGTACGACATCCACGGAAAACTGGCCAAGCGGTTCGACAACGATTCGGGCGCGTACGGCGACGAGGGGTTCACCTACAAGGACCATATCGTGCCGTTGATCGAGGAATTGATGGCCGAAGACTCGGACTCTGCGGTCCCGAGCGGGGATCGTGTCATCCCGAACGCACCATCGCGCTGACCACATCAAACACATGGATGGACGCGACGCCGACACCCGCTGGTGGACGAGCCCCCGGCGGCTGATCCGCAGGCTGCTCTCCCTGGACGACTCTGCACACGCCATCGCGCTGGGCACGGCGATCGGAATGTTCGTCGGGATGACGCCAACGGTCGGAATCCAGATGATGCTGATCCTGGCCATCACCGCACTGACCCGGCCGCTGTTTCACTTCAACCGAGCTGCCGGGCTGATCACCGTCTACATCTCCAACCCGATCACGATCGTGCCGCTGTATGCTGCCTTTTATTACGTCGGCACGTTGCTCGTCGAAGCCCCGATGACTCCCGCCGAGTTCCAGGTGCAATTCGAAGCGTCGATGGATCGAGGCTGGCTCGATCCGCTCCGCTTCATCTTCGCCGAGGTGGCCTGGCCGATGATCGCCGGTTCGCTGGTGATCGCCACCGTCACGGCCCTGCCGACCTACCCGATCGTCAAACGACTCGTGATCACCAAGCGACGCCTGATGGGTCGCCCCGAAGTCGCCCCGGAATCGAAGCCGCAACCGGAACCAGGCCCGGACCAACCCTCATGACCGACGGCTCGGCCCGTTCGCTGGATTGCCTGTGTGCGGGTATCGTCGTGGCCGATCACGTCTGCGAGCCGATCGCGGAACTGCCCGCGGCGGGAGTCCTGGTCGAGACGCCTGCCCTGCACGTCTCGATCGGAGGCTGCGCGGCCAACTGCGCGGTGAACATGACCCGGCTCGGCCTGGCCACCGCCGTGGCCGGAACGATCGGCAACGACATCTTCGGACGGTTTGTCCGCGAGGTCTTTTCCGAGGCGGGAGTCGACTGCTCGATCCTGGAGGTCCGAGACGACCTCCAGACCAGCGCCACCCAGGTGATCAACGTCACCGGAGAGGACCGTCGCTTCATCCACGCCCCCGCCGCCAATGCTCACTTCACCACCGAGACGATCACCGACGAGGTGCTCCGGCGGACTCGTGTCCTGTACCTCGGCGGCTATTGCCTCTCGGAAGAACCCACCGCCGAGCGAGTCGCCGATCTCTTCACACGAGCCGGCCGGCTGGGGGTGATCACGATGCTCGACGTGGTGATCTCCACTCCCGGTGATTATTCGGCTCGTCTCAAAGAGGTCCTGCCGGTGACCGACTACTTCGTCCCCAACGACGACGAGGCCCGGCTGCTGTGCGGTCTCGAACAGCCGATCGAGCAGGCTCGGACCTTCTTCGATGCCGGAGCCCGGCAGGTTGTCATCACCTGCGGAGACCGCGGGTCGGTGATGCTGGGACCCGCAGGTGGCTTGAAGGCACAGGCTCACCGGGTGCGGCTGGTCGACGGGACCGGCGGCGGAGACGCATTCGCCTCGGGCTTTATCCTGGCACTGCTCGACAAGGCCTCGCCCGAAGACTGCCTCAGGCTCGGCAGCGCCGCGGGCGCCCGTTGCGTGCAGGCCACCGGTGCCACCACCGGGATGCCCGACGCCACGTCGCTCAGGCAACTCGCCGCCAGCACGCCGCTGGAGATTGAATCGGTCTAGCAGCCCGTTTCTGCCAAAGAACTCGGACCCTGGGGTCTGACGCCGCCCACAACGGGGTTTGCTCCACCTGTCGCGTTTCACAGGCGGGGCCTGACCCCTTCTTCGAGTTGCAACGAGTGCTGGTTGAAAAGGGGTCAGGCCCCGCCTGCGTGCCGTTCTGGGTGGAGCAGGACTTTCTGTGGGCGGCGTCTGACCCCGTCCCATCCCCAAACCTGTGTGTTTCAACCCGCCGAAGGCGGGCTAGGCCACCGGCTTCAGCCCGAAGATCTCAACCTCCACGCCCTCGCTGTACAACGCGTGCTCCGGAGGACCACTCACCTCGATCCCCGACGCCAGGATCAATGACTCGGTGCACCGCAGAACCTCGGCACCGCACAGAGGATAGGGCGTGTGGTGGACCTGCCCCGAGTAGACCGACGGTGAGTCACCGGTCGGATCACGAGTGAACAGCACGTAGCGTTCGATCAGGAAGTGCTCGAGACTCCCCGGCCGCGCATGACCCTCGGGGTCGACGCCCTCGGGTGTTTCCCCACCATCCAGGCGGATTTCCAAGTCCACCCCGGCACCGGGCACGCCCGGCCCGGACACTCCGGAGCTGCCCTGCCCCTGGGCCGTGCGCTCGCTCCAGTAGACCAGTCCCTCGTCGGTCCCGTCTCCGCCAACCCGCTGCTCCACCCGCATCGTCGCGTGGTGGTAGTTCAAGCGCCAACGCCAGCGTGCGATTTTGACGGCGAGCCGGTTGGCGGCATCGAGGCTGAAGAACCAGACGCCGGGCACGCCGTTGTGGTGCACGTAGGTCCTGACGTTGGTCTCGTCGAAGGCCGACACGCCGGGCAGAGCCGGACACCACCAGGGACGCACACCCGACATGCGGAACAGAACCAGCCCCACCCACGCCGAACCGTTGAACGTGTCGACTTCCAGTCCCGAGGGCAACATTGAGGCCAGCCGGTTGGCGGGGACTCGCCAGTGCAGAAACGCCAGGTTGTGCCAGCGCTGGTGGCCGACGGGGTTCCGGTTCGGACGCCGCGTCGGTGCCAATCGGTCCGGTTCGGCCATCACAGAGTCGGCTCAGAGCCTACGGGGAATCCACTTCGGCTGGGCCGCGTCTCGGGGAATCGGGGCCGGATTCTCCAGACCGGGCAATGGCACCTCGACGGGCAGCAAAGGTGGAGCCGGCTCGAGAGCGCCGCTGGTGCCGGCCGGGACCGTCTGCAGCGGCGGAGGCACCTGGACGGCCTTTGGCTGGGTGCCGTCAGTCTTGGGTTGAGACGGCCTGGCAGCGGGGTTCGGAGGGATCGAGGGGGGCAGGGGAGGGGGAGGTGGGGAGACCGTTGTCCCCGCCGGCGGTGCGGGCTCCGCCGGCGGGGCACCCTCGCTGGCCGGTCCATGATCCACCCCGCAATGCGGGCAGCCGGGTTGATCGTTTGTCGGAGAAATCGGAGAAACAGAAGCGTGAACGCCGCCACATGAGGCACAGGTTGGGCCCGGTTGATGATGAGCTCCACCGCAGCCTCCGCAGCCGGCAACACCGTGCGGGTGCGAGCATCCCGAGTGCACAGAGGGTCCGCCGCAGCCGGACCCGTGTCCCGACACGTGCCCAGAAGGTGCTCCACAACCGCCGCAGTCGCCCTGCCAGTAGTCGTTGTCGTAGACCAGGCCGCAGTCGCCGTCGTAGGAGGTCGACTTGTGGCACGAGCAGCCCACGACGCCCAACAGGGCCGATATGGCCAACAGCACCACGCTTGTTCTGATCAGTTTCCTGGCCATCAGCACTGCTCTCCGATTCTCTTCCACGACGATTGCCGCACCATCGACACAGCGCACAACCTAGTCGCCCTGTAGCAGTTATCGGACTTCGGATTGGGCGAACTTTACCGGTTCTGCCAGTTGTGACGGCTCTTCGACGCGAACCTTGGCCGGTTTGCCCGAGTCGTGTGCCCGAGAGCTGTGACCGTGGCGTACGCTTCTCGAGGGCCGATTCCAGCCCCGAACCGGAGGACCACGGTGATGGCTCGAAAAGACGCACTCCTGCGGCTGCACCAACGCTTGATCGAAAAACGCGACGTGCTGCGCAAGAAGTTCGGCACCGACGATCACGCCTGGCACACCGGCCCGCAGACCGGTGGCGACATCGGCGACGCGGCCAACCACGGCACGTCCCGCGAACTCAACACTCAACTCGCGGCACTCGAGAACCGAGAACTCCGCCAGGTCGAACTGGCATTGCAGCTGATCCGCGAGGGTCGATACGGCAAGTGTGAACGCTGCAGCCATTCGATTCCCATCGAACGACTCAGGGCCGTGCCGACCTCGATCATGTGCGTGGCCTGCCAGAGTGAACTCGAGTTGACCGGCGGGGAGTCGGCCGACGGCGAAGCCGACTGGGGCAACGCGATGGAATATGAAGGCCGGATGAACCCCACCGAGGTCAGTCTCAAGGACATCGACGTCGACTGATTCTCCGCTCCTCGGTCCGCTCACCGTCCAAAGTGATCCGCAGCCAGGTGACCTCGATCATGACCGCACCCCGGCGTTTTGCGCAATCCGAAGGCTGGTTGCTGGCGACTTTCGTCGCCTTAGGGTTGATGGCCGCCGGGCTCTACCCCAGCCTCGCTGCCCGCCAGGGAGCCGACTCCGCCAGGCCCGGCGACGTCGAGGTGCTCGAGGCCGCCGGCCGACAACTCTCAAGCATCACCGCCCGGCTGATGCCCAGCGTGGTCAAGATCTGCAGTCGCCGCAGCACCAAGGGCCGCGGCACGGTCCAGGAAACCGGATCGGGGGTCATCCTGCGGCACGCCGCCAGCGGCCGACTGGTCGTCGTCACCAACGCACACGTCATCGGCGATCGGGCTCCCCAGGACCTCCAGATCCACCTCCATGACGGACGCATATTGACGCCACGCCGCACCTGGAGTGACACGGCCAGCGATATGGCGGTGCTGGAAGTCTCCGCCGCGGGACTGCAACCGGCCGAGTGGGGCGACAGCTCCTCGTTGCAGATCGGCAGCTTCGTGATCGCCGCCGGCAGCCCGTTTGACCTCAGCCACTCCGTCTCACTGGGCATCATCAGCGCCAAGGGACGCCGGTCCCTGAAACTGGGTGCCGGCGACGTGATCAACCAGGACTTCCTGCAGACCGATGCGGCGATCAATCCGGGCAACAGCGGCGGACCGCTGGTCGACATCCGCGGCAAGGTGGTCGGGATCAACACCGCGATCGCGACGACGAACGGAGGGGGCTCGGGGGTCGCCTTCAGCATCCCCAGCCGGATGGCCAGGCGGATCGTCGATGACCTCCTGCGGTACGGCCGCGTCCGTCGAGCCTACCTCGGCGTGGTGCTCGACCCCGATTTTACCGCCGAAGAAGCACGGCAACTGAAGCTCTCGCGGCGGATGGGAGCACGAGTGCTCAACGTCACACCCGGTACGCCCGCCGCACGGGCCCGCCTGCAGGCCAACGACGTGGTGACCCGCTTCCAGAAGATTCCCGTCGCCGACTTCGACCACCTGATCCACCTGGTCAGCCTCGAACCGATCGGCAACACCGTGACCCTGGGCGTGTGGCGAGCCGGACGTCAGCTCGAGATCCGCGTCTCGCTGAGCGACCGCGATCTGCTGGGTGCCAATTCGCGGTAACGCCCTGGGGTCTGATCCGCCTTCGGCGGACCCACCAACAGTCCCGCTCCACCCAGAACGGCACGCAGGCGGGGCCTGACCCCTTTTCAACCAGCACTCGCTGCAACACAACCACGGGGTCTGACGCCGCCCACCAATAGTCCCGCTCCACCCAGAACGGCACGCAGGCGGGGCCTGACCTCTTTTTAGCCAGCACTCGCTGCAACTCGAAGAAGGGGTCAGGCCCCGCCTGCGGAACGTGAAAGGTGGAGCAAACCCCGTTGTGGGCGGCGTCAGACCCCGGGCCTCAATTACCCCTCCGCCGCCATCAGCCTCGACATGTAGTCGATCACTCCCTGCACCTCGATGTCGACGCACACCGAGACGTTGGCCTGAGTACTCATCTCGCGGCGGCGGTCCATCACGGTCATGCCGCGAGTCAATTGCCCGGCCAATTCGACGTCGACGAGCATATCCTCTCGAGTCAACAGCCTCGGCTGAGTCACTGCGGCCAGCGCGGCCACCCCGTGCAACAGCACCCCTTCGATCCCCAGTGTCTCGTGGTGCATCCGGAACCAGAAGGGAAGCACCGCATCGAGCAGTTCGGCCAGCCGACCCCCGACTCGCTCACGCAGACGACGCGACTGATCGGGACTCATCACCAGCCGCCCACTGACATCCAGCGGCACCAGCGTCTTTTCGGCCGGAGCCCTCAGCACGCGGCGGGCACTCTCGACGCTCGCCATCACGTTGAACTCCGCCACCGCCGTCACGTCACCACCCACCTCGATCGAACCCCCCAGGCAGACCAGATCGCCGAGCAGGTCGAAGAAGTCCGAGGCCATCTCGGAGGCCAGGGCGACGTTGGTCATGGGCCCCAGGGTCAGCAGGGTGATCTCGCCGGGCCGGTCGCGGACGATTTCGACCAGCAGCCGAGCCGACTCATGCCGCTGATGCAACTCCACCACCGGCACGTCCCAGTCGCCCAGGCCCGAGGGTCCTTCGAGCGAGGGGGAGGGGAGCAGGGGTGAGGAGTCGGCGGTGCTGTGGCCGATCCGAGGCCGACGGGGGGGATCGAGGCAGTCGATGATGGCCTGGAGATTCCTGGTGGCGGCCTGGCCACTGACCCGACCCCCGGTCGCCGTCAGGCCGACCACCTCGACAGTCGGATCCCGCAATGCCAGGACGATCGCCAGAGCGTCACCGATCCCCGGATCCGCATCGATGACCAGCTTCTGCACCACCGTCGTCTGCACCTCGCCCCAGACCGCAATCCACCGCCGGCCGGCTCAAACAGATCAAGCCCGGCGGCCGATCGATCGTAGAACCGCTTCAAAGCAGGTGTCAATTGCCTTCTGGACGATTCCACTGCATGGCTATACTGGCTCGGGGTCTGATTCGCCTTCGGCGGACCCACAGAAAGTCCGGCTCCACCCAGAACGGCACCCAGGCGGGGCCTGACCCCTTTTCAACCAGCACTCGCTGCAACACAACCACGGGGTCAGACGCCGCCCACCAACAGTCTCGCTCCACCCAGAACGGCACCCAGGCGGGGCCTGACCCCTTTTCAACCAGCACTCGCTGCACCTCGAAGAAGGGGTCAGGCCCCGCCTGCGGAACGCTTCAGGTAGAGCAAACCCCTTTGTGGGCGGCGTCAGACCCCGGGCACATCTCCATGCACACAGCCTTTCAGACCGTCGTCGAAGCGGCCATCGCCGGGAACGACTCATCGCGTGAGGACGTCGAAACGGCCTTCGCGGCGTTGATGGACGGTGAAGCCGACCCGGTCGATGTCGCAGCACTATTGATTTCGCTGGCAGCCAAGGGCGAGTCGATCGATGACCTCGCCGCTGCCGCCTCGGCCATGGCCTCACGAGCCACACGCATCTCCAGCCGGCACCATCGACTGCTGGACACCTGCGGTACCGGAGGCGACCGGCTGCATACGTTCAACATCAGCACCGCCACCGCACTGCTCGCCGCCGGCTGCGGCGTGCCGGTGGCCAAGCACGGCAACCGTTCAGTGTCGAGTTCCAGCGGCTCCTCGGACGTGTTGAGTGCACTGGGAGTCACGATCGATCTGCCGCCGGCGGCGGTGGCCAGCTGCCTGGATGAGATCGGCATCGGCTTCTGCTTCGCCCCGCTGTTTCACTCGGCAATGAAACACGCGGCCGGAGTGCGACGGCAACTGGGCCTGCGGACAATCTTCAACCTGGTCGGACCTCTGACGAACCCCGCCGGAGCCGACTGCCAACTGCTGGGCGCCAACAGCGACTGTGCCGCACGGCTGCTGGCCGGTGCCCTGGGCGTGCTCGGTCGGCCACGGGCGCTGGTCGTGTGCGGCAACAACGAGCTTGATGAGGTCGCGTTGTGGGGGACTACGCTGGTGCTGGAAGTCGATGGAGCCCGTGGTCAGAGTGGCGGGATCATCGAGCACACCTGGACGGCGGAGGACTTCGGGCTGGAGTCGTGCGAGGTCGAGGCGCTGAGGGTCGAGTCGCCGGAGGCGAGTGCGGCGAAGATCCGCGGGATCTTCCAGGGAGAGCAGGGGGCGGCTCGAGACATCGTGGTCGCCAACACCGCCGCGGCACTGGTCGCATTTTCGGAACCCTCACAGAGCCCCGACCTGGCCACCGCAGCACAGACCGCGATGGCTGCAATCGACGACGGGCTGGCCGAGGAGAAACTGGCTGCGCTGGTCGAGACGTCGGGGCGGTTGGTCTGAAGGAGGCCAGATCGGGACCTGGGGGGGACCGGCGGCGGAGGATTGCCTTGCGTCACCGACCTGCCGCGCTATAATCCACCCCGTCGACCCGGTGGGCCGACCTCACGATGGCAACACGCGATCCTCCCCGAGCCGCCTTCGAAGCGGTCGGGTCACGGCAGCAGATGGGACCGAATGCAGGGATTTCGACGCTGGCTGCATGATGTTCGCAGTGCGATCGTGACGGTCGCGCTGGGCATGAAGACCACCTTCCGTGCGATGTTCAGGACCTACGACCGCGGGGCGTTCACCGAGGTGTATGAGTACCCCGAGGTGCCGGTGCCGGTGAAGGTCCGCTACCGAGGCTTCCATCGCTACGACCTGACCGCCTGCATCGGCTGCGACAAGTGCAACGTCGCCTGCCCGGTCGATTGCATCTACATCAGCAAGGAAAAGAGCCCCGTCGGCAAGGGCTTTCGACTCACCGGCTTCGCCATCGATTACACCAAGTGCATGTTCTGTGCACTGTGCGTGGATCCCTGCCCGGTCGATTGCATCTTCATGGGCTCCAACTTCGACCTCTCGTGCTACTCCCGAGACGGCTGCATCGTCGACTACGCCCGACTGCCCCTGGAAACCGCATGGGGCAAGGCGACGCTCAATCCCACCGCAGTGGCCCAGAGCAAGGTGCTCTACGAACCGGTCTGGGTCCAGGGAGAACCGAGTCCGTTTGAATTTTCCGGCGAGGAGGCCGAGGCATGAACGATGGGGGCGATCAATCACGGACTCTCTTTACCCTCGAGGAAGCCAACGTCAGGATTCCACTCGTCGCCGCCATCGTCAGAGACATCGTCACACTGTTCTCAGACCTCCACGACCGTCGTGAACGACTCAACGAACTCCGCCAGCACGGCAACGCCAGCGAGCAGAGTGAGTACCGGGACGAAGTCGAGGCGATGGAGGAGGAACTCGAGACCGACATCAAAACGCTCGATGCCTTCGTCGCGGAACTCTCAGACCTGGGAGTCGAACTCAAGGACCCGCTCAGCGGACTGGTCGACTTCCGCACGCTCGTCGACGGACGCGAAGCCTACCTCTGCTGGAAACTCGATGAAGCAGAAATCCTCTGGTGGCACGAACTCGACTCGGGGTTCAGCGGACGACGACCCATCTCCGAACTCCAGCAAACCGTCTCCTCCTCTGCAACCGGCGACGACAGCCACGACTCCCAGCCCGAAGCCGACGGGTCCTGAACTGGCCACCGCCCCCAGATGACCAACCTGCTCAACCACTTCCTGCTCTTCATCCTCGCCGGCATCGGCATGCTGCTGGTGCCGCTGGTGATCGGCCGCTTCCTGCGACCGAAACTGCCGTCGCCGACCAAGGACGCGATCTACGAGTGCGGGGAACCGACCATCGGCTCCAGCTACATCCAGTTCGACCTCAGGTTCTATACCGTCGCACTGCTGTTCATCATCTTCGATGTCGAGATCGCCTTCTTCTTTCCCTGGGCCCTGGTCTACGGCAACGCCATGCAACTGGCTGATACCGGGCTCGATGCGGGTGCACGCGAAGTCCTCAGCCAACGGCTGCTGACTGCCCCCGGCGGCGGGGCCGAGGCGGTCATTACCCCCGCCAGCGCCCAGACGCTGGGACTGACAGGGTTCTTTGACATCCTGATCTTCTTCGGAGTGCTGATGGTCGGATTCGCCTACGTCTGGAAGCGAGGCGACCTCGACTGGATCCGTGCGGTGGGGAGCGCAGAGATCAGTCCCGGCGGCGGATCGGCGGCCGGAGCAGAGGGAGACACGGCGTGAGGAGTGCTCCTGAGATCCATGACGCGCTGTTCGAGACATTCGGCCGCGACGCGATCACCGGGAAAAACCTCGAGGCGATCGACCCGTGGGTCGAAGTCTCGCCCGCGTCGATCGTCAAAGTCTCCGAGTTTCTTCGCGATGACCCCGGGTTGCTCTTCGAGCACCTCAATGACCTCTGCGGAGTCGACTACCTGCAGCCGGATCCCAAGAAGGCCAAGACGTTCGAACACTCACCGCACATCGAGGTCGTCTACCACCTCTCCAGCTTCACCCACAAGCACCGCATCACGATCAAGGTGCTGCTGCCCCGCTGGGCCGATGATGTCGAGGGCGACATCCCGGCCTGCCCCAGCGTGGCGGGGATCTGGGCGGCGGCCAACTGGCACGAACGCGAAGCCTACGACCTGGTCGGCATCCGCTTCACCTCGCACCCCAACCTCCGCCGGATCCTCTGCCCCGAGGACTGGGAAGGACACCCGCTCCGCAAGGACTACGAGTTCCCGCTCGAATACCACGGCATCCGGGGCCAGTAACCGCACGACACCGCAGCACCCGGGCCACTCGACCGGCACCACCTCAGGCAGACCCGCATGACGACCGAGTTGCATGATTCGCAAGATCTGCAAGATCTACAGGATCCGCGGATCGTCGAATACGACGTCCGCACCGACGAGATGCTCGTCAACATGGGTCCCCAGCACCCCAGCACGCACGGAGTGTTGCGGCTGCTGTTGCGGACCGATGGTGAGATCGTGCACGAGGTGACTCCGCACCTGGGCTACCTGCACCGCTGTGCCGAGAAGATCGGCGAGAACCTCTCGACACCGCAGTGGATCCCCTACACCGACCGGATGGACTACCTGGCCGGGATGAACATGAATCTCGGCATGTCGCTGGCCGTGGAGAAGCTGCTGGGGATCGAGTTGCCCGAGAAGGCTCGCACGATCCGCGTGCTGATCGCCGAATTGGGCCGGATCGCCAGCCACCTGGTCGGCATGGGAGCCTACGGACTCGACCTGGGCTCCTTCAGCCCCTTTCTGTGGGCGTTCCGCGAACGCGAGATCATTCTCGATCTCTTCGAAGAGGTCTGCGGGGCGCGGCTGACCTACAGCTACATCACCCCCGGCGGCGCCACGCACGACCTGCCCAAGTCGATCAACCTCCCGCCCGGACTCGCCGCCCTGACCGGAAAGTCGCCCGACACTCCCGTCTCGTGGACCAACGCACTGGGCCAGTTCCTCGATTGGCTCGAACCGCGGATCGAGGAATACCACACGCTGCTGACTCGCAATCAGATCTTCATCAAGCGCACCGCCGGCCTCGGGCTGCTCTCGCCCGAGATGGCCAAGAGCTACGGCTGCACCGGGCCGGTGCTCCGCGGCAGCGGGGTCGACTGGGACCTGCGACGCGACGGCGAGGAGATCTATACGAAGATGTACGAGGATTACGAGTTCGAAATCCCCGTGGCTCCCTTCGACGCCGCTCCGCCCGAAGCCGTCTGCGGCGACAACTGGTGCCGGTTCTACGTGCGGATGATGGAAGTGGTGCAGTCGATCGGGCTGGTCCGCCAGGCGATCGAGAAGTATGCCACCGCCGAGGGCCCCTACCGCGAAACGTTCAAGCTGGCCACCAAGTTGCCCGTCGATGAATGCTACCTCGAGACCGAATGCCCGCGGGGGCAGATGGGCTTCTACCTGGTCGGCGACGGCAGCAGCGAACCGTTTCGGGCTCGAGCCAAGAGTTCCTGCTTCTGCAACCTCGCGGTCACAGGTCCGCTTTCCACCGGTTTCCTGTTGGGCGATATCCCCGCGATCGTCGGGTCGCTGGATGTGGTCATGGGCGAAATCGACCGCTAGCCCGCCTGCGCCAGGTTGCAGTGGATCGATCCTCGCGGTTGCCCTACACTGACTGCGGAATCCACTTGCTCTTTCGGAGACCAGCATGAGCCGGTTGACTGCGTCGCTCCCGGGGTCCGCCTCCCGCTCACGAATCATCACCGCACTGGTGGCCGTGCTGCTGGCCGTCTTCGCGGTCCCGCACTCTGTGCTCGTGGCCGCCGACGGCGACGCCAAGAAAAAGAGCGCCGAGCCCAGCGAGGAAGAAATCCTGGTGCTGATGCGGATGTTCTCCGAGACGTTCGAACAGATCGAGCGGAACTACGTCAAGGGCGTCGACCGGCGGCGGCTGATGGAAGCGGCCATCCGCGGCATGCTCAAGGAACTCGACCAGTACTCCAACTACATCAGCCCCGAGCAGATCTCGAGGTTCCAGCAGAGCGTCAACCAGCAATTCGGCGGGATCGGCATCCAGGTCCGACCCGACCTGGTCGTGGCCACGCCGCTGGCCGGCAGCCCCGCCTACAAGGCCGGGATCAAGGCCGGTGACCGGATCGTCGAAATCGACGGCAAGAAGGCGTCTGAGTTTCCCGAGGGCAGGAAGCTGGAAACTGCCGTCTCGCTGATGAAGGGCAAGCCCGGCGAACCGGTCACGCTCGGCATCCGGCGGACCGGTGTCACCGACATGATCACGATCACCGTCAAGCGGGCCATCGTCCAAGTTCCCACCGTCATCGGCGACGCCTTCGACGACAACGACCAGTGGAACTTCATGCTCGATGACAAACAGAAGATCGGCTACATCCGATTGACCCACTTCGCGCGACGCACCGCCGATGAACTCAAGGTCGCCATGGCACAGCTCAAGAAACAGGGCATGAAGGGGCTGATCATCGACCTCCGCTTCAACCCCGGCGGACTGCTCAGCCAGGCCACACGCATCTCCGACATGTTCATCGAAAAAGGCCGCATCGTCAGCACCAAGGGACGCAACGTCCGCGAACGCGTCTGGAACGCCACCAAGCCCGGTACGCATTCCGGGTTCCCCATGGCCGTGCTCGTCAACCACTTCAGCGCCTCGGCCAGCGAAATCCTCAGCGCGTGCCTTCAGGACCACAAGCGGGCCGTGATCATCGGAGAACGGACCTGGGGCAAGGGAAGCGTCCAGAACGTGATCCAGCTCGAAGGGGGCTCCAGCGCCCTGAAACTGACCACCGCCAGCTACCACAGACCCAGCGGACGCAATATCCACCGCTTCCCCAAAAGCAAGCCCTCCGACGTCTGGGGCGTCATGCCCGACAAGGGTCTCGAAGTCAAAATGACCCGGGTCGACATGATCCGCTACCAGGAATATCGACGACAACGCGACGTGATCCGCGATGAAGACCCGCCCAAGAGCGACTTCGTCGATATCCAACTCGCCAAGGCCGTCGATCACCTCAATACCGCGCTCAAGCCCAAACCCAAGGACAAGCCTAAGAAAGACAAGAAGGGCGACAAGAAAAAGAAGGACAAAAAGAAGCCCGGCGAAAAGAAGAAGTCCGACAAGAAGAAGACTGACAAGAAGAAGCCCGGTGAAAAGAAGAAGTCCGACAAGAAGAAGACTGGCAAGAAGAAGCCGGCCACCAGCAAAACCAAGGGCTAGGCATTGCACCGCTTGTCCTTCCGAGCGAAGCGACCCGCCACCGGCGGGTCAGTGGTTGTGGTCCGTGGGGACGGTTGACCCGCCAGTGGCGGGTCCCTTCGCTCGGGATGACAGAGCCTGATGCTGCTGCTGGCGATCGAAACGAGTTGTGACGAGACGGCCGCGGCGGTCATCGACCGACAGCTCGTGATTCGCTCAAACATCGTCTCCTCCCAGGTCGAACTCCACGCCGAGTTCGGCGGAGTGGTCCCCGAAATCGCTTCCCGGGCCCACCTCACCAATATCCTCCCGGTGCTCGACCAGGCCCTCAGCCAGGCCGGAGTCTCGCTCGATGAGATCACCGCCGTGGCGGTCGTGACCGAACCGGGCCTGGTGGGGTCGCTGCTGGTGGGGCTCAGCGCGGCCAAGGCCATTTGCTTGGCCCGCGACCTGCCGCTGGTCCCGGTGCACCACATCGAAGCGCACCTCTTCGCCTGCCGGATGTCATCCCCTCGGGACGTCTACCCGGCGGTGGGCCTGGTCGTCAGCGGCGGACATACCAGCCTCTACGAGTGCCGCGGGCCGCTCGAGTCGACTCTGATCGGCTCGACCATCGACGACGCCGCCGGTGAGGCCTTCGACAAAGTGGCCGCGCTGCTGGGGCTCGGCTATCCCGGTGGCCCGCACATCGAACGCACCGCAAAGGACGGAGACCCCGCTGCCATCGAACTGCCCAGGCCGCTGCTGTCCGAACCCGGACTCGACTTCAGCTTCAGCGGGCTCAAGACCGCCGTCCGCTACCAGGTCCACGGAGTGCCCGGGACCGACCGGGTGCCGCCGCAGATGACCGCCGGTCGGACCGCCGACCTCGCCGCATCGTTCCAGGCCGCCGTCATCGACTGCCTCGTCGGTCGCTGCCGCCGGGCACTGGCCCAACTGGGACACTCGAAACTGCTCGTCGGAGGCGGGGTGGCGGCCAACGGAGCCCTCAGAGACGCGCTGCAGCGGATGTGCCGCCAGAACGACGTCCAACTCGAGATCGCTCCCAGGGAATTGTGCACCGACAACGCCGCGATGGCCGCCCTGGGCTGGGAACGACTCGACCAGGGACACACTGCACAACTCGATGTCGATGTCACGCCCGGACTGATCCGACGGATCCGAAGAAACTCGAGTCGGCCGAAGGCCCGCTAGTACGGCTTCTCACTTCAGGTTCTTCTCGGGTAGAATTCAGGCAGTGAACCGGGCAGTGAACCGGGCCCGCGGAACCGGATGGGGAGCATGCAAGCCGTGAGACGACGACTGGCACTGATCATCCCGTTGGTCCTGGCAATCGTGCTGGGTGGAACCGCACCGCCGGTCGCCCACGCCCAGCAGCGACCCTACCCGGCGCCGTCGCTGGCCGGAGGCACCGGCTGGCTCAACACCTCGCGCAACATCGATCTCCGTGAACTCCGCGGCAAGATCGTGCTGCTCGATTTCTGGACCTACTGCTGCATCAACTGCATCCACATCCTCCCCACGCTCAAGAAGCTCGAGGCGAAATACCCTAACCAGCTGGTCGTGATCGGGGTCCACTCACCGAAGTTCACCACCGAGCGGGACATCGAGAACCTGCGTCGAGCCGTGCTCCGCTACGAGATCACGCACCCGGTCGTCAACGACAGCTCCAAGACCATCTGGCGTCGCTACAAGATCGACTTCTGGCCATCGATGTACCTGATTGATCCCGAGGGAAAGGTCTGTGGCTGGCGGCGGGGCGAGGCTCCCTTCGACGTGCTCGACAAGGCGATCGCCCGTCAGGTGCGACTCCACCGCCAGAAGGGCACGCTCAACGAAAAACCGATCCGCTGGGACCTCGAACTCAACAAGCAGCCCCGCACGCCGCTGAGGTTTCCCGGCAAGGTGATCGTCGGCCCGCTGGGAGAGCGGCTCGTCATCGCCGACAGCGGCAACCATCGACTCATCATCACCGACCCCACCGGTGAACAGGTCACGGTGATCGGATCGGGGCGAGGCGGTCACCAGGACGGACCGCTCAGCGAGGCCCGCTTCCAGGATCCCCAGGGCATGGTGCTCGATGGCGATACGCTCTACGTCGCCGACAACCTCAACCACATGATCCGCAAGGTCGATCTCAAGGAAGGCCGTGTCACCACGATCGCCGGCACCGGCAAGATGCTGACCAGCTACGCCACGCTCCGCGGCCGCAGCTCCACACCGACTCGCTACGCCCTGTCCAACCCCTGGGACCTCGCGCTGGTCGGCGGACGGCTCTACATCGCCATGGCCGGCACTCACCAGCTCGCCGTGCTCAACCTCGCCACCAACTCCATCGCACCGTATGCCGGGAACGGAGTCGAGGACGTCAAGGACGGGAGCCTGGCCAAGTCCTGTCTCGCTCAGCCCAGCGGACTGGCCACCGACGGAAAGTACCTGTTTGTCGCCGACAGCGAAGGCAGCAGCCTGCGCGCCGTCACGCTGCCGCCCGGAAATGCCGTGGGCACCCTGGTCGGAACCACCGGGCTGCCGATGTTCAAGAGCCTCTTCGCCTTCGGTGACCGCGACGGAACCGGCTCGGCGGTCAGACTGCAGCACCCGATCGGTGTGGCCTACGCCGATGGCAAGATCTTTATTGCCGACACTTACAACCACAAGATCAAGCTGGTCGACCCGGCCACCCGCCGCTGTGTCACGTTCGCCGGACAACGACGACGTGGCAATGCCCTCGAACCGCTCCAGCTGCACGAACCCGCCGGCCTGGCCGTGCACGGACAGACCCTGTTCATCGCCGACACCAACAACCACCGCATCGTCACCGTCGACCTCGCCAGCCGACAGGCCCGCCGGCTGACCATCTCAGGCCTGCAGCCGCCGCCAAAATGAGCCGGGGGTCAGACGCCGCCCACAGAAAGTACCGCTCCACCCAGAGCGGCACGCAAGCGGGGCCTGACCCCTTTTCAACCAGCGCCCGCTGCAACACGAAGAAGGGGTCAGGCCCCGCCTGCGGAACGCGACAGGTGGAGCAAACCCCCCGGTGGGCGGCGTCTGACCCCTGCACTTTGCGTGATTCAACCCCCCAGAGGCGGACCTAACGACGGAAGGTGAACGTCGCCACTCTGACGATCTGGGTGAAGACCGCGTTGACCGTCAGTCGCACGTAGCGACGGTCGCCGGATACCACCGCCAAGGTCGTGCTGGCAACGCCCTCGGAAAGCATCTGGACCACCGGAGTGTATCCCACATCCCCGCCCACTCCGCCGCGACCCTCCCGAGTAGGCCCGAACCGGAAGCGGCGACTGCCAGATCGGCCGCGACGCGCCGTGGCAAAGTCGCTGCTGGTGCGGGGCAGGGGGTCCGAGAGCTTCTCGCGACGACCCTTCTGCAGACTCAGACGCACCACCTTCTTGCGGCTGTCGAAGACGATCGGATGCACGTGACTCTGCTCGAACGCGGTCCCGACGTAACGACGAACCCGTAACTGAGCCCGCTTGCCCACGATGTCGCCGTCGACATGGCTGATCGTCAGCCGGTACTCGCCGGCCGCCGCGAATGCACAGACGTACTCCTCGTAACAATTCCGCTGCACAGGCCCGAAACCGTCGTGAACCAGTACGCCCCCGGAACGGGTCTGGCGAGCATCGAAATGGCAGACCGTGCCCAGAGGCTCCTCGACCTGCAGGTCCAGTTCACCGGGGCCGTTCCACGAAAGAGTCAGGACCAGGTCCCGCTGGCGGGCGGCCGCAACAGCCTGCTCCATCTCGTCGGCTCGCTTCTCGTCGCCCGCCTTCCGCAATTTCAATACCGCATCGCGGGCCGCGCCGATCGCCGCACGGTGACGACGACGGTAATCCGAACCCCACGTGTAGGTCAGGATGCCCGTCGATGCCCACTGGATCGCATCGTTGTCCCCGATTCGCTCGGCCAACTTCAATCCCAACGCGTACGACTCGGGTCGCGTCGGTGCCATCCGCGAAGCCTGGCGGTACAGCGTCAACGCCCGATCGGTGGCTCCGAATCGCACCAGGTACGCAGCAGAAAACAGCATGTTCGGAACATCGGCCGCAGTGAAATCCACCCGCGACAACAGCACACGCTCGATCTCAGCCTGAGGACGACCGGTGATCTGCATCGACATCGCCAGCACGTCGTACATCCACGGCTGACTCTGACCCGCAATCAACGCCTCGTTGATCGCCGCCATCACGTGCTCGTGCTTCCGCCGCTGATGCAATCGCAATATCAGGGTCGTCAACGCGGTCGGCGAAGGACGCTGCTTGGCAAAAAAAGCGCGCCAGACCTCCTCGGGTGTTCCCGACTCGAGATCGACTTTGAGCTCGCTGCGGGAATCGAAGAGACCTCGGCCCGATCCGGCAGCCGGCTTGGCGACCGGCTGGGCTGCCTTCTTACCGTCCGGCTTCGCCGCGGGCCGAGTTGGGCCCGCGGGCGTGCGAGGCTGGGAAGACCGGGGCTTCTGGGCGGTCCGCTTTAGCGGATCACCCGTTTTTTTTTACCGGCCGATCGCTTCAGCGACGCGTTGTTGAACACCGGACGCTTGCCGGGGGGTTGGGCCGAAGCGGACCGCGGTTGCGGCGGGACACTCATCATGCCCATTCCGCCGCCGCCACCCATCTGGCCGCCCCCCCCACCACCCATCTGGCCGCCCCCACCACCCTGGCCGCCGCCGCCACCACCACCCATCTGGCCGGAACCGCCGCCCTGGGGTGTCGTGACCGGGATGACCAAATCGGCGACCGGATACACACGCGTGCTCATCATCTCCTGGGCCTTCGTCTCGGTCGTGATCCGCATCACCTCGTCCTGGATGACGTAGGTCAACGCCAGGGGCTCGAGAATGATCTTCAGGGCGCTGCGGAGCGAGATGCCCGAGAGCGATATGTTGATCGGTTCATCGGGCTGGATCCCCTCGTCGAGCAACGCCTGATCGTCGAGGATGATCTGGATGTTGTGCTGCTGCTTGAGGTAGTCGACGACGTCACGCAACGGCAGGTCGACGAATTCAAACTCGGTCTCGTCGTCCAGGGCCCGGATGATCCGCTCCTCGACCTTGCTGTAGTTGTGCAGGTCGACACTGGCCCACTTCTTGCGTTCCTCGGTCAGCCGACGCCAGACCGCCGCGTCGGGGTAACGGATCGGAGGTTCGTCGGGGAAGGGCACATGAGAGAACTCGACCTGCTCGAGCACGCCCAGGAACCGGTCGGCCCGCAGGTTGCGGAGGTGATAGGCCATGTCGAGCTGGCTAGCCGCCTCGGCCGAAAACCTCGCGGCAGTCGCCGCACCGTCACCGGGCCGCAGTTCCAAGGCCGCCTGGGCCACGTCCTCGGCCTCGGGAAACGCATCGCGATTGCCCCGGGGAGCCTCGACGAACAGCAGGTGGGCCACTTCCTTGAGCAACCGCTTCATCCGCTCGTCGTCTCGTTCCAGGTCGGTCTCGATCCGCAACTGGCTCTCGCGAGCCGCCACCGTCTGCTGACGCTCCTGACGCTGACGCTCGAAATGCTCCTCCGAAACCTCCACAAACCGCTTCAGGTTCGAGAGACGACGCAAGAGCTCGGTGCGAATCGCCGGGTCGATGTCGGTCGTGCCGCGGACCGTGCCCAGGCCACGCTTGATCTGGGTCAGGGCAGCCTGAGGCTCACTCGCGGCGCGGGCTCGAGACTCCTCGAGCAACCGCTCGACCTGCAACTGCAGCTTCTGCGTGCGGATCAGGATCTCTTCCTCAGCCTGCTGGATCGGATCGATCACCCCGGCGGCGGCCGGTTGAGCAGCCGGTTGAGCGGCTGGCTGGGCTGCTGCTGGTTGAGCGGCAAGCGTGATGTCGCCGATCCGGCCGGCCGTCTTGGCCTGCACCGTTTCGCTGGCGCCCAGCAGTGCCGCGGCACGGACGTTGTCGGGGTCGAGCCCGCGTACGGCCAGGCCCACCTGCTCGGCTTCGTGGAAGTTGCGGATCCGCAGAGCCGCTTCGCCCTGTCGCAGCATGCCGTCGAGGTGCGAATCGAACTCGTGGCGAGCCGTCTTCAGCATCTCGTCACCGGCCAACGCCACGGTGAATCCGTCGGTCGTTTCGGCGCCACGGAACAGCGTGGCCAGAAACGCGTTGCCCGCCTCGGCCGACAACTCGCCGACCCGCCACTGCAAGTCGGCAGCTCCATCGGCATCCCCCAGCCAGCCCGACACGATCGTGCCCGACTCAAGCTGCCCGCGGCCGACGTAAATCGTCTGGCGGTCAGAACGCAGCGGCAGAGCCTCACTCGGCAGCAACGTGATCCCCTCGGGGACACTCACCTTCACCGGATAGATCACCCGGGCGTGGATCGCCCGAGACACCCGAGCGCCCACGCCCTGGCTGTCGCTCTTGCGACCGCGATCAACCAGCACCGTCCCGCCGGTCTGCTGAGCCATCACGCCCAGCACCTGCAGGTCGAGCCGGGGACCGACTCCGTAACTGTGAATCGGAACGTGGCGGTTGCGGAACCGCACCAGCATCTTCTTCATGTCGGCCACATCGACCAACTCGGCACTGCTCATGCCGTCGCCGATGTAGAGCACGCTGCCGGTTCGCTTTGCTGAAACATTGGAAATGGCTCGCGAGGCCGCTTCCAGGGCCGGGACCAGTCGAGTCGCACCCAACGGAGCACGGCGACGCAAACGGGCAACCGCATCTCGAACTGTCTGCGAATTGGCTCGTGACCAAGCGGATGTCAATGACGTCGCCTGGACGTCGACGGCAAACAGGCGGACCCGGTCGGAAGTCCCCAGCGAACCCAGCACGTCCTCGAGCACCGCCAACGACTGCACGCGATGCGCGCCGGTCTGGCTGGCCGAGGTGTCGATCAGGATCACCACGTCGTGGGCCGAATCGGCAGCCGATCGGCCGGACGCCTTGGGAGCCACCAACGGCAGGGCGAAGTAGGTCTCGCCGTCAGGAGCCGTGTAACGCACGACGTCGACGGATCTCTGAGCCACAACCGCCGCGGCGTAGGTCGCCGACGAGGAGGATGTCACCACGACCAGGGCTGCCAGAAATGCCCACAAGGCCACTGTGCTTCTCAACCGCATGCCGAAACTCCCGAGTTCAAAGGCGAAACGATCTCGATGTCTTACTGAAACGTCTGAATCGTCCCGAACGGTCGGCCGGTTCGAAGTGATCCAGTAATCCAGCGAAAAAGCGAGATGTCTCTGATTGGTCAAACGGACGGGATGGCCCGCGGGAAGAACGGTCTCGAACGAGACCGGATTCTCCCCAACCATTGTAACTCGTTTCTCGGAATGTCGAGAACAAAAATCCCCGACGCTTGCCCCGTTTCGACCAATTCCCCATTCACGCCGGATCCAGCACCCCCCGCTCCGGATCAACCGTTGCGTCCGGTCCTCGGGTCGTACCCGTCGTAACGACCGCCGTCGCCCTCTAACGACTTCCCCCGCTCTATCGGTAAATCGGCCTGTACCGATTGACCGACAACCTCAGGGACTGGCTCTTCTGCCTCCCGCCCCGGGGGGGCAGGCGTGCCTGTCCCCTCCCCACCCACGCCACACGAACCACACACCCACACCACACACCCACACCACACACCCACACCACACACCCACACCACACACCCACACCACACACCCACACCACGCTCCAAACACCCCGCACCCACTCACCGCACATCACCCTCCAGCCCATACTCGGCAATCTTCTTATGCAGCGTATTGCGATTGATACCCAACCGCGCCGCCGCCTTGGTCTGCACGCCGCCGCAGGCATGCAGCACCTGGCGGAGCACCTGCCGCTCCACCAGCGAGACGATGCGAGGATGCACACCGGCCTCCGCACCCGCCTCCTCCCGCAGACCCAACGACACCAACTGGCTGCACAGTCGATCCAGATCACCCTCGCCGGGACGGCCGATTCGCGGCGGAGCCAGGCCGCGGATATGAACTGGGAAATCGCCCGGCTGAAGCGACTTGCCGTCTCCCAAAACCAGCGCCCGCTCCACGTAATTCTCCAGTTCCCGCACGTTTCCCGGCCACGAATACCCGGCCAGAAGCTCGAATGTCGCACCCGATACCTCCGGAACCTCCGACTCGGATCCGACCAATTGAGCCAGAAAATGGTCCACAAGCAGCGGGATGTCGCTCAGACGCTCACGCAACGGAGGCAGCAGGATCTCGATCACGTTCAGGCGGTAGTACAGGTCCTCGCGGAATCGACCCTCGTCGATCTCCACGAGCAAGTCCCGGTTGGTCGCCGCCACGATCCGGCAATCGACCCGGATCGTCTTCGTGTCGCCCACCCGCTCGAATTCCTGCTCCTGGAGCACCCGCAACAGCTTGACCTGAAGCGTGTAGCTGACCGAGTCGATTTCGTCCAGGAATACGGTTCCGCCATGAGCCGCCTCGAAGCGACCCGTGCGGTTCTCATACGCGCTGGTGAAGGCCCCCTTGACGTGCCCGAACAGCTCGCTCTCCAGCAGACTCTCGCTCAGGGCACCGCAATTGACCCGCACAAAAGGGCCGCTGGAACGAGCACTCAGTTGGTGGATCGCTCGAGCGATCAACTCCTTGCCGGTTCCCGTCTCGCCGGTCAACAGCACCGTCGTCAACCGACTCGCCACGCGACGCGTCAGGGCATACACGTCGGTCATCGTACCGCTGCTGCCGATCACCCCCTCGAGCCCGACACCATCCCGGCCTGCACCGCTCGCCACGCCCTCCAACTCTCCACGCGCCACCGTCCGCAGCCTCCTGCCAACACCCCGTTCCCGCTCACCTTTCACTGCCGGCCCCGACCCGAGTCAGGGGAATGTCGAGAATACCGTCAGTGCGAAGCCTTCATGCCGACATTCTAAGCACTTCTTGCCGCATCCGGAAGTCCTGGACCGGGCCAATCGCTAGAGAATCGATGCAACCGTCAGTAACCGCTCTCAGCCTGCCCGCGTTGCAGTCACTGCTGCATACAAACCGGGCCGATGGATGAGTTCTTGGACCGATTGAGGGCCGGATACGGAGGTGGTGAGAGACGAATCGGCCGCGGAGCAGGGCGGATGAGGCAGGCTGGACAGCGACTTGGGGATGCGCCAGAATACCCGCTCCAGTCTCGATGGGGGCATAGCTCAGTTGGTTAGAGCGCAGCTCTGATAAAGCTGAGGTCCGTGGTTCGAATCCACGTGTCCCCACTGGAGCCGGCCGGGGAGGTGCGGTGCCCAGACACCGTGCCTCTCCCCGGAACCGGCTTCCCTGCCTGACTGCGACGGGGCTCTGCCCGTCATCGGCGGCCCGGGACCGTCCGCGGCAACACGGCCAGGAGGACTCAGACGGGGACGTAGCTCAACTGGGAGAGCGCCGGCTTTGCAAGCCGGAGGTTGCCGGTTCGAGCCCGGTCGTCTCCACTCGGTAAATACCGTCTCAAATGCACGTCGCGCTGCCGCCCAGGGACGAGCGACGGGGCAACCCAACTCGCCCCAGCCATTTCCAGCCGCAGCACGGCATTCGGCGGGCTGCCGTTGCCATTCCAGTGCCGCAAGGATCTGCCGATGACCCGACCATCACCAGACGCATCCTGTGCATCCCGGTGGAGAAAGTCGGTCGTATTCTCTGCAACGTGGGCGATGGTGACACTTGCGGCACTGCCACCGGCTACGGCACAGGTACGTATCGTAAGTCAGGGAAAGCCGGAAGCGGTGGTGGTGACCGCCGATAAGGCTGCCATGGTGGCCACTTTTGCCGCCCGGGAATTCGTAAATCACATCGAGAAGGCCACCGGAGTGCGGCTTCAGGTCGTCCCGGAAACGAAAATCCCCGCAGGGTATGTCAGTCGAGTTTTCATCGGTATCACCGACGCCGCACGGAAACAGGGCATCGTTCCCGAGAAAATGAAGCCCGATGAGTTTGTCGTCCGCACGGTGGGGCGCGACCTGTACCTGGTTGGCATGGAGGACAAGGGCCGCGATGTCGTGCTGGGGGAACCCACCGACGGCGACTGGAAACACAAGATTCTCCACGATGGCATCTACGGGTATCGTGGCCCGTCGAGCATCTCCCCCAACGGCACACTGTTCGGTGTCTACGAGATACTCGAGCGCTACGTGGGCGTGCGCTGGCTATGGCCCGGCGAGTTGGGAACGTATGTGCCGCGGACCGGCAACGTTCGAATCGATGAAGCCCTCGATGAATACCACGTCCCCAAGATCGCCTGGCGACGGTTCGCATGGTTTCATCTCGTCCACCCGCTCCGACGGCAGGATGCCTATGACCCGCGAACCGAAAGACTCGCTTTTTCCCGGCAGGGATTGCGCAATTTCTGGCAGGCGACGGGAGTCTATCTTGGTCGTCACCGAATGGGCTATTCTTCGCACCCGCCGGCCTTTCGAGAGGAGTTTGCCCAGAAGCCGTGGACGGGCGAGGGTACGACATTGGCCCGGGAGCATCCCGAGTTTTATGCGACGGACGCCTCGGGGCGACGTCGGGGACAACCTGGCTACAGCTATGGTCACCCGGACATGTGCGTTTCCAATCCGGATCTGCACCGCTTCATTCTGGAGAAGGTCTGGGATGGAACGGGAACCCTGAGACTGGGCCAGGTCAACACGATCCAATACTGCCATTGCACAAGGTGCATGGCCTGGGACGGTCCTCAACCTCAACCGGATGAGATCCCTGGTTTTGAGCGTGGAGCCTACGGTCCGCGAGCGATCTCCTATCGCTACGCACGGTTCTGGAAAACCGTTCATGAGCTGGCTGCAAAACGCAATCCCATCACCAAAACGACGGTCCTGATGTACCAGAGGACCCTGCCCGCGCCGGGTGCCGTTCAGCTGAACCCGCAAATCTACGGCGAATACTGCCCGTGGTCGGGTGCGGCGACCAATTTCCCCATGCCCAGGGCCGTGGATCAATGGTCTCGCCAGCAGTGGCTTGGCTGGAAGAAGACGGGCATCAGCATGATCTGGCGACCCAACCACTTGCACAACGGGTACACGATGCCCTACCTCAGCACCCGCCAGGTGGGTGAGTTCTTCAAGTTCACGTTTCGGAACGGGTTGAAGGGGTACATGTTCGACAGCCTGCGGGTGAGCTGGGCGACACAGGGGCCGATGATCTACATTCACATGGCCCTGGGATGGGACCCCGAACTGGATGTCGAGACACTCAGGAAGAACTTCTGGTCCGCGTTCGGCCCGGCTGCCCGCGAGATAGAACGCTACTTCGATTTTTGGGAGGCGTATTCTCTCACCCATCCGCAGGGTTCCCTGTACAACCCGATCAGGGCAAACACCGCCTATCCACCGGCGGTATTGGCCAAGCAGGCGGCCGTGCTGCAGCAGGCACTGAAAACCACGGCCAACCACCCCGTGCCCGAGTTCGCCGAGAGGGTCAAGTTTCTTCAGGCCGGCCTCGAACACGCTCGGCTCTCCGCAAGTTTCATCGGCACGCTCGATCGCGGAACGGTGCCCACCGACCGCGACGGATTCCTCAAAGCCCAACAGGCCGTCCGGAAACTGGTCGCCTTCCGGCGTGCCAAGGAGCACCTCTTCATTTCAGATTACCTTGATGCAGCAGCGTTTCGAGAGCGCGGAAACGTGAAAGGGATCGATCGTCTTTTTGAGCATCCCGGGGCCAAACGGCTCGCCAGGTGACCCCCCCGCGATGGGCCGCAAGACGTGCGGAGCATCGCCACACTTTTACCCCATCAGCACGGGGGAGCGATGTGCGTCGGGAACGGCACTTGGCGATGCCTCTCAGCGTTCCTGCGACGCGGCTGCGTCACGCCGACAAACCGGAGGCCGCCGGCTCCGGCTCGGTCGTCTCCGCTCGAAACCTACGCACACTCCGGGCCGTCCAAAAGCCGGCGACTGCCTTGACGCTCTGCCGATCATCCCATAACATGGCCCGGTCTCTGCTGTGTTTGGCTCGGGATTGAGTCCCGTGTCGAGTCCGGTGGCGGGCAGTTCTTTGACAATTTGGTAGATCTTCGAGTGGCATCTTGAAAGAACCTCGATGTCGTCGGAAGCGGCGTCTCGGGGATGCTCTCCCTGTCGGATCACTCGATCACCTCGACCTCTCTCGGTTCCCGAATTGGGGACCGTCTGGGCCGCAGTGACCGAGCCGGCGTGAAGGGGCGGGTGTCCAAAAAGAGCCGTCGTTTTCCTGCGTGTCAGAGAGTGTTTTTGGCAAAGCCGGTGTTGGAGTCGAAACCGAGCGGGTCGAGCTCGTGCTTCATGTCGAAGCTGTGGAAACTGTCGAGACTGTCGATTCAGTCAAACCAGTGAATGCAGTCGAATCATGAAACCGCGAATCGTCCGGGTTGGTCGCGGCATGGCATCGGCGACAGGGTTGACCAGATCTTGGGTCTCGGAACGACCTGGCCGCTTCGATCGGATTTTCCGGTTGGGGTTGGTTGAGTGGTTTTCGAGCCTGAGATCATTGTGGTCAAGCGACAAAGGGCATGTGGGGGATGTCTTGGCGTCAAGAGGCGATGAAGGGCGTGGAAGGCTGCGAAAAGCCCGGGGAAGCTGTCAAACAAGCATTTGATCCCGGGATTCC
>Ga0310123_10000610_pt1 | contig 31641 bp, 31 predicted proteins | sample CB6_AW_1057_MG_FD_203505 | JGI IMG/M metagenome (GOLD analysis project Ga0310123, IMG submission 203505) | Marine microbial communities from Western Arctic Ocean, Canada - CB6_AW_1057 | ecosystem: Environmental > Aquatic > Marine > Oceanic | place: Canada: Western Arctic Ocean | collected... | reverse complement strand
TGGACGGTCGGAGGAGGCCGCGCGAATCAAGCTGACCACGAATGGGGTTTGTCGCGAGCGAAGAGGAAAGAAACGCCGATCGGTCAAGGCCACTCCCATTTGAAACACTTGACCCGACTCAAAACGTTGGGCATGTTCAATACTCCGATGAAGAATGACGCAACTTCCGGCTTGATGAGCTTATAACAACTGTCCGAACTTGAAATCCGCTATTCGCCAACGGCATCGCTCTCACCGGAGGAAAAGGTGCAGCACCGGGACGTCTCGGAAGAAGCGTTATCCAATGCGGTGATCAAGTGGTATCGCAAGAAATTATTCGTTTTCAGGTCACAGTAATCGGCGCACAGTATGCACCATTATTTCGAAAATGGACCAACACAAGGCTAACCTAAAGCAGAAACGGAAGCAAAAAGAGGCGATGTTAAAAACGGGCCGGACCGACACAGATCATGGGTTCCGCATTGATTCGTCGGCCGGCTCACGAAAGTGGCGGTCTTTTACGTAATTTTTTTAAGGTTTCAGAAGGAACTATACCGTGACGCGATATATCACAATTGCATTACTGGTCGCGGCCATCCATTCAACACTTTCCAACGTCTGTCTTGCAAGGATATGGACAGACGAAAAGGCTCGAACGTCACCGACGCCCAGGTGGTCGGCAAGCGCTGAGGCCGCTGCGGTTCGCCAGTGTCGGTAACTTGTTGCCGGGCTTGTTCTTCTGTAGATTCACGAGCAGTCTAAGGACTCCAGGCTGATGTCCAGCGAATGCGCGATGCTGAGGTAAACGTCGGAAAATTGCCTGCCTTCGCGACGCCGATACGATCCGTACTGGAGGCCCATGCTTGCACCGCCAACCACCATTGTGGATGTTCCAGGCCATGAATCTGAATCAAATATTACGTTAAACGACGTCGATCGAAACCTGTTCAATGCTGGAGTGGCCAGACTTTCGAAACGGACGTGGGAGTGGTTGACTGGTGCCGTTTTCATCGATGGTTCGGCAGCGTAATGTGTACTGACCAGCGGGAAGGCCATCGTGAAGAACCGCCCAGTGGACCTTGGATAATCGGATGGGCCAATGGGTAGGTTGGTTGGTCGCTGGGTCGAATCCCATTGTGGTCGAGGGAATCCGATCGTCCGGCAGGCCGCCACCCCAACGTTGCGGAGGAGAAAGGACCGCGGCGTCACGCCAGGGCGCCTTAGCGAAGTAAGGGTCATCGCGCGATAATTCGTCTTCCCTGTTCTGGATCCAGACTTGGACTTTCCGCAGACCGGAGATGCCGACCTGGGCGTAACCGGTAATCGGAATGGGCTCGTCCGTTTGGACTTCCTCTGGAACCGATAGTGTCGCGCAATACGTTTTCAACGGACTGTCCACGTCGTTGTTTTGTTCCGCGTAGGTGTCATTCGCGGTGGCGATGTTGGATAGCATCACATGCGTAAGCCACTTGATGCTCTTGAAGCCATAGGCCTCCGGGACGACAATCCGCACGGGCCCGCCCCGCTCCGGCGACAGCCATTGGCCATTGAGTTTGTAGCAAAGAATCACGGGCGGAAGGCCAAACGTATCCTCGAGAACGCGCCCAATCGGCAGCGAACTGCGAAACATTTGGGCTGGTTCGTCGTTGTGGTAGCCGTGGTAGAAGACGCGACGCAAGTCCTCGCGGGGCTGGGTCAGCCACAACACCGTGCGGAGCGGAACGCCTTCCCAGATACCATTTCCCAGCGGACACCCAAGGTTCAAGCATGTCATCACTTTGGCGAATCGCACCGCGTGTTGTTCGGCCAGCTGCATTAGGCCCTGAAAATCAAGCGCGGCGTTCTCCTCGACGCTGAGCGGCTGTCGAATGCGGGCTGGGCTTTCCGGATCACTGATGACTTCAAGTTTCCAGGTTTCACGCGTCAGGCCGACCTCTTTCATTTTCTCGATCGAAAGCGAATGGGGCAAAGGGTCCCCGCGCGATACATCTTGAAAATCGTCCGGGCTCGTGAGCCAGGTTTCCAACGACTCGACCGCCTCACGGAGTGACTCACTATCGGCTTGATCGTCGGCAAACAGCGAAAGAGAGTTGAAGGCGGCCACGCCTGCCGCTCCGAATCCCAGAAAATAACGCCGCGTGAGACGACGATGCACCTGATGAAAGGGAATCGTATCGGATGTCATGTCGCCCTCCTCGCCAATCGGCTAGAGTGGCTGAATGTTGTGGGCGCACAGGTGTTCTTCATGTTGATAGCCTCGTTTCAGATAGTCTTGTGGTGTTTCATCGGCGGCCCCGGTTTTTTGGCCGCGTGTGTGTGCGCTGGGCCGACCCATTTCAGGATGTCACGGCTGTCACACCAAAAGATCAGCCACGACGCGGCCGTGCACATCAGTGAGACGAAAATCGCGGCCCGCGTAGCGGTAGGTGAGACGCTCGTGATCGAAGCCCAGTAGATGGAGAATCGTCGCATGGAGATCGTGGAACGAGACGCGGTTCTCAACGGCCTGGAATCCGAACTCATCCGTGGCGCCGTAAACCGTGCCACCTTTGATTCCACCTCCTGCCATCCACAACGAGAATCCCCAATGATTGTGGTCGCGACCGAATGTCCTGCCGCCGCTGCCGCCCTGGTCCATCTCCACCGTGGGTGTGCGGCCAAACTCGCCGGTGCAGACAATCAAAGTTTCATCCAACATTCCGCGCTGCTTGAGATCGGTAATCAACGCCGCCAAGCCCTGGTCACACTCGGTGGCTACTTGGCGATGGTTCTTTTCGATATTTGAATGACTGTCCCAAGGTTGAAGCGTGCCGTGCCACACCTGAATGAACCTCACACCGCGTTCTACCAACCGCCGCGCGATAAGCAGCTGTCGATTCTGGACTCCCTCGCCGTACAGCCGGTGAATGTGTGCCGGCTCTTGACTGATGTCAAAGGCGTTGGTCGCTTCGAGTTGCATGCGATAAGCCAACTCGAAGGAATGGATGCGAGATTCAAGCGCGGCCTCGTTGTGGCGAGCTTCCATATGACGACGATTGAGCTTCTGTAAGAGCTCGAGTTGGGCCCGCTGTTCCGCTGGACCCAGATATTGGTTGCGGAGATTCTCAATTAATTTGCCCGGCGCGGTGTCCTTCGTGTGAACCAGTGTCCCCTGGTAGATGCCGGGAAAAAACGCGCTCCGCCAGTTGTCCGCTCCCGCCACAGGAAGGTCATTTGGACAAAGCACAATGAAACCTGGCATGTTCTCATTCTCGGTTCCCATCCCGTAGGTTACCCAAGAGCCAACACTGGGACGAACCAGACGCTGATCGCCGGTGTTCAACAACAACAAGGACAGCTCGTGATTGGATAGCTGGGCATGCATCGAGCGGACCACGGCCATGTTGTCAACGCATTGAGCCAGGTGCGGAAACAGATCGCTGACTTCGATGCCGCTTTGCCCGTATTTGCGGAATCGAAATGGTGAAGGCAGCGCTGCTCCGGTGCGTCGTTCAGTCTGCAGGTTGGCAAAGGGCAGCATCTGGCCCGCACGCTTGGTTAGCTCAGGCTTGGGATCAAAAGTGTCGACTTGGGACATCCCGCCATTGAGATACACGTGAATCACGTGCTTGGCACGACTTGGATAATGAGGGGCCTTTGGTGCCGTCGGTAGCTCAATGGCAGCCGCGCCCCTATTGAGCGCAAGATTTTCCCGTCCAACCAATCCCGCCAGGGCCAAAGCGCCGAAACCTGTCCCGCTGCGGCGCAAGATTTCACGCCGGGATAACGGCGCTCCCAGCGATGAATGCTTTCGAATCTTGACAAGTTCGCCCATGTCGTTCACTGAGTCCAACCAAAAACATCTATTGTATCAACAATTGTCAATCTATGAAAACAAATTCATTGGCCGCCAACAGCACTTGCGCGTATCGCGTCCACGGGTCCAGTTCTGCATCGTCGGATTGCGCCTCGATGTACTTCAAAGCGACACCGATTTCATCGGGATCTGGGTCGCGAGCGTAAACCCGACGATAGAGTCTACGAATGCGGTTTGAGTCGTCAGTGGCCTCATCGCCGGTTGTGGATTTGGCCAGATGGCCAGCCTGCTCGATCACATAGTTCGAGTTGAGCGCGAAGAGAGCTTGTTGTGGCACGGTGGTTTTGGGGCGTCGGGCTGTGCAGGCGCTGGGATCGGACATGTCAAACGTGCTGAACATGGAGGGGATTACATCGCGGTTGATGAACCCGTAGACGGTGCGCCGTGGAATGGCTGGTTCGGCGAACAGATCGATTGGCCGCCCGCCCATGGTCGTGTCCAACGCGCCCGCCACCGCGAGCATCGCATCGCGCATCGCCTCCAGCTCCAGACGCTTAGGCGGCATCCGCCACAACAATCGGTTTTCGGGATCGACTGATTGCGGATTTGGGATTGCGGATTTGGGATTGGATTCCACAATCGTCGAGCCTTGTTGATAGACGGCTGTAAGCATAATCCGCCGGTGGAGTTGCTTGATGGACCAACCGTTTCGCACAAAGGTTTTCGCCAGGTAGTCCAGCAGTGTCGGATGGGTCGGTGGTTCGCCCCGCGTTCCGAAGTCATCGGATGTACGGACCAGTCCTTGACCGAAGTGATGCCGCCAAATCCAATTAACCACAACGCGGCTGGTCAAGGGATTGCCTGGATCAACAATCGCCCGCGCCAAACTTAAACGGCGCGCGCCGTCCGCAAAGACTTGTCGCTCTTTCTCCGCTAACACGCCAATAAATTGCGCGGGCACGGGCTTGCCACGGTCAATTGGACTGCCGCGTCGAAATACGTGTTGAGGTCCTGGTTCTTCGTTTTCAAGAAGAATCATCGCCCGAGGCGGGGAGGCGCTCGAATTCAGATGCAGACCGTGAACCGCCATTCTGTATCCTCCCAACCGGTCTCGATAGGTCCTGTTGAAGAGATCCTTGAGCGAATTGTCTGGTATGCAGGTCGGAGTTCCTGGAGCGTGCAGGTGATGCCGAAGTTGGCGACTCACCGGGCTGTTGAGAAACACGTGCTCCGGATCGTCATCACCGACTGGCGGGGCGCCGGGAATCGCCTCGAGCGTTGAAACTACCATACCTTCGAGCCACTCTTTCTCGACGGCGGCGAATAGTTCACCATAGGCGTCCGCCACGTCGAACATTGAATTGAGCCGCTTAACGGTCAGCGCGTCCAAGACTCGAGGATTCCAGCGCGGGGCCGTTGTGCCGAAGTTGTGGTACTTTTCTGGATCGGCACCATCTTCACCGTTTTCCTCTCGCCACCTGGCAATCAATTCGGCACTGTGCTTGTCAAAATCTGGTTCGGCCAATTCCGACAATTGGTGCCATGGACCGAACACAGGATCGTCGACCGTTGTCTGCTTTGCCAAGTAGTCGCGCCATCGGTTCAGAATCGGCGGTCGAACGTCTTCCGTGCGATAGGAAAGGAATATCGCGGAAAGATCCTGCTCCGGAGTCCCCTTAACAAGTTCTCGCAAATAAAGCCCGGCCTGCATCCGCAGACGACGTTGCATCACTTCCTTGTGATCACGCAGCGAGTTGTCCCGTATCGTTTTGAGACGTTCAAGTTCACGTTGGAACTCACGATATTCAGGTGTGTCTGGCGGATTACCCAATACGGGCAATTCATCCGGTTTCTCGCTCACGTCGAACACGGCATAGAGTGAATAATAATCTTCGGTAGGGATCGCGTCGTACTTGTGGTCGTGGCAACGTGCGCAGGCGACGGTCAGTCCCATCAGCCCTCTCGTGACCACATCGATGCGATCATCAATCGTGTCATGGTAACTGCGATATTGGCGTCCCACTGTCAAGAAACCAAGCGCCGCGAGTGCCTCGGTATCTTCGCCAAGATCCAGCTGGTCAGCGGCTATCTGCTCCAACACAAACCGGTCAAACGGCAGATCGTTGTTCATCGCCGCGATCACATAATCGCGATAGGTGTAAGAAAATGGAAAGAGAACCGCGGTGACCGCGCCTCCGCCGTGTGTATCGGCATAACGTGCCAAATCGAGCCAATGCCGCCCCCAGCGCTCACCAAAACGCGGGGAGTCGAGCAACCGGTCAACGACCTTGGCGAAAGCATCCGTTGAGGTGTCGCGGATAAAGTCCTGAACTTCGGTGTAAGTGGGTGGCAGGCCGATTAGGTCAAACGTGGCCCGCCGGATAAGTGTTCTTTTGTCGGCGGGTGGACTCAGTTGTAGTCCCACACGGTCAAGTGCCGCCACAATGAAATGGTCGATGTCGGTGGCGCCATCGGCTGCGTCGGCCACCCTCGGAATTGGTGGCTCCTCGATGGATTGGTAGGCCCAATGGGTTTTCCGAGCGGAAGCGAAGTCGAACAGATCCTTCTCGGCGACGGCCGTGCCAGCGGCCCAGGTCGACATGACCGCCGCATATGCAAGGGTGCGAATTAAGACCTGCCGCTCGTCCATGCTATCGATTCTATCTCGTTATGCCTGGCGCAAACACCCCCGAGTAGCCGAAACGCGGCAATTAACGCACGAGCCCTTCAATCTCCGACGCCGTCAGCGCTCGATCAAATACGACGATCTCATCCAACCGACTCTCCCAATTTGAATCGCCATCGCTGCGTCCGCCGGTGAACAAGCGATCAAAAGCGGGCATTAACTTAGCCGGCGACTTAGCGTTAATCTCGGGCTGGGGATTCCCATTTAAAGCATTTGCTCGTGGATCTGGCGATCGCCGAGGGCCAGCTGTTGGAGGAATTGAAACAGGCGTGCCAGCAGTCGGCGGCTTGCCTGACGTTTGGTCAGCGACTTCGGTTCCAACATTCGCTGCAGGTCATCAAGGATCGGTTGGCCTCCGGAAAGTTGGGTACCCCGGGGTTACTAAGGGTACATCGATGGGAGAGTGCCGGTGACGATCGATCGCTGATCCAGCAGGTGATTTGCGAGGTCGATCTGGCAAACTGGCTATTCGAAGCCTCGCCCGATTCGGTCTACGCTGTGGCCGGCGGTGCGGGCGCCGGGTACGTGCAAGTTCACCTTGGATTTCCCGGCGGGGGGATGGCATTGATCGATTGTGCCACATCGCTTCCTGCCGGCAGCAACCCGTATTGTTCGGTGACGATGGTCGGTTCGACTGGCGCGGCGTACGCGGATCCACTCCACAACACGCAGCTACTGATCGGCCGCGAACCGACGACCGCGTTGACAACTGGCGAGGGCGACCGCGACCTTCGCCATCAGCTGCAGGAGTTTGTGGACGCGATCGAGCAGCAATGCGAACCCGCGGTAACCGGTGCGGATGCCAAGACCGCTCTTCAGGTAGCCCACACGGCGGCACAGTCGCTGGAGGTCGGCCGGGCCGCTCGCCTGGTGGGAGGGACTTATGAGCTCGTCTGATACCCAGAACCGTTTTCGCGTCGCGGTGCTGAGCGTAGTGAAGCATGCCTATGTGCCCCGGGGAATGTTTTCGCACTCGCGTTTTACTGGCAGGAGACACTGATTGCAGCCCATCCCACCGGCGCCGATGGTGGATTGGGACGTGATCCGATGGGCGAGCTGGAGATTGAAGGAATCTATCCGTTGGCTTACATCCAGATGCTGGCCGGCGTACACGTCCAACGCGTGTTCGCCCGCACCACGGCTCATTTCCACCAGTTATACGTCGACAATCACGTCGATGACCTGGCGACGGTCACCTTGGAAATGGAGCAGGGTCTTGTCGGCTCGCTCTGCCTGGGCCGCATCGGAAACGCCAGTCACCCGGACATCGGCGAGATCAAGCTGCATTTGTTGGGCAGCGAGCGGGCGTTGGTGATCGCCGAGGCGCGACCGGAGGTCGGGGTCTACTATCGCGGCCAGGCGGACACCGAATTCCGCAACGTGCGGCTGGCCAACGACAACGGCTGGCTCCTGGCGGAGAATTTTGCCCGCGCAATCGACACGAACGGGGACACGATCCTGAACGCCCGCAAAAGCCGCGCAATTTGCGCGACGGTGAAAGCGGCGGTCGAGTCCGGTCGGACAGGCGGGCCGGTCGAAGTGAGTGCGTAGTGGACCAATTTACTGCCGGCTCTGCTCGTCCAATTCCGCCAGATGGACCCACCCGCCCTCCCGCGCGGAAGCGGCGGCGGCATCGGTAAACAGTTGGACTCGCCAGCCCTGCTCGAGGCCTGGGTACTCATCCCCCGCTCCGTCGATGCGGGCGCGCAGTGCCGGAAAGACGTATTTGGCAAATCGGTTGACAAATCCTTCATGTGGCAACGTCTCCAACAGTTCCGGCTGGCCATCCGGGCGCACGAGTGTCAAAGCACCGGTGATCCGGTCGACGGCCAGTGACGCCTCCGTGCCGTGCAATTCCAGTTCCGGCGCCAACCCTTTACGCAGAACGGGGGCATGCGACAGCACAAATACGGCCACCGCACCACTCGCAAACTCGGCCGCGACGGCACCATAATCAAAGGCAGTCCCCTTACGTGTCGGGGAGCTCTCCGAGGCATCGTGCGCCCCGCCCCACTGGAGCGCCTCGTTCAGGTCAATGTCACCCAGATCGGGCTTCGCGGGCGTGATGACGTCGGCGTGCGCCAGGACGCGCCGTGCCTCGTCGTTCAGGATCCAACATACGGTATCATAGGCATCGGATCCGACGTCGGCGATGGTGCCGGCGGAGGAGAGTTGCGCGTCGTCGCGCCAGGTAAAGGGCATAGCGGCCGGCCGGGGATTGTGCCAGCGATAGACGACGGCCCGCACCGTGCCCAGGGTTCCCTCGGACACGATCTGCCGGGCCCGCGCAAAGCTGTCGACGTACCGCGTCCAGAAGGGGACGAAGTGCGCCAGGCCGGTGCCCTGATAGGTGTTCCACATCTGCCAGGCTTCGCGGGCATTGACGCCGATCGGTTTCTCGCAGAACACATGTTTGCGTTTTTCGGCGCACGCCATCATCGCTTCGTAATGCAGGGCGTCGGGGGTGAGCACCATCACGAAGTTGACGTCGGGATGGTCCACGATTTTCCGCCAGTCGTCAGTGACCACTTGGGCGCCGTCTTCCTTGCCGGCGGCCTGCAAACGGTCCTGGCGGCGCGCGCACAGAGCGACGATGTTTGCGTCGTTTCCGGATTCTCTAATTTCGCGGCGGTATAGGGTTCCGATGAACCCGGTCGCCCCGATGATACCTACGTGGAGTTGCATGGCCAGCCTCCCCCGACGAGTCGACGACCTTACGGGATAAAATCGCAACGCGAATGGGCGTATGGTGGGATTAAAATTCCTATCAGTTTTTAGCCGATCCTGTTCAAGTTCTACGATGTAAGCGGCCACGTTCTTGACCGGAGTCCAGGCAATCACCGCATCCTTGGCGGACACTCCCCGCGCGTCGGCCCGGGGCCGGACGATTGAGGCTACTTCCGGCAGCTGGTGACTCAGGGTTGAGTTGCCCTGAAACTTGTCGCCCGCCCAGGAAAAAATCTTGCGTATCACGCTGACAGCGTGCGAAATACCGCCCCAGGGCCATGATGCCGACCAAATAGACGAGGACCACGACCCAGTCAATTGTGTGAATTTCAGCCTTTTCCATGGAGGGAACGTACTCCGATCAACGCGGTTCTTTTTTCACCACTTGCCACAATAATCCCTTACCTCTGTTATCAAACGAAACACCCGGTAGTATTATGGCGCATCTCAATCCTCTCAATGGTTAAGCCGATCGTTGGTCCACGGGGTCACGGAGCAATTCAAACATGTCGCGCGTTGCTTTGATGGTGGTCTTCATTACGATGCTGCCCCAGTTAATGCCCGACGTCCACGCCGCGAGGGACGATGGCGCGAAGGTTGACCGCTAAAATGTGACGTTGCATGCACCCGGGCGCGATGCTCGGGACTCGATGCCGTTGGGGAATGTCGACTTTAAGCTCCACGCTCCTGGACAGACGACAGTCGAAGGCACGTCCGCGACGGAAAGACCGAACGCTTAATCGTTCATCCCGCGGCACGCGCAAAGTCCGTCGTCCTAGATGTACGGTGATGCCGTACGAGTACAAGATCAATACAGCGAATCCATACCAGTGTACGCGCAGCGAAGAAACTTTAAATTGGCGCCGCAATGGTTTAAACTAAATAGAGTTGCACGATTCCGGGAGGGCGAGGCTCCCGCCGAGCCGTGTGGGGGCAAGCAATACTTAAACCTTATTCCGGCTCGGCGGGAGCCTCGCCCTCCCGGAATCACGAAAGGTCATTTAGGTCGCAACGCCGGAAAAAAAGGGGAGCCTCCCCTTTTTGCGGGCAAGAGCAAGTGGGTGGACAAGCCAATTGGCAAAGAGGGAGTTGACATGCAGCCACATTTGATTCCGCGCCGCACGGTTCTGCTGGGTTCAGCGGCCCTTGTTTCGTCGACCGTGGTGGGCCGCCGTGCGAACGCGGCCCGCGAAAAGCTTTCGGATGTGAAGCTGCCAGGCCGGACACCGAATACCACGTTTGCCGTGAATCTAGAAATGTGGTTCAAAGGACCGATGGAACAGCGCGTGGACCAAGCGGCGAAGTTGGGTTATCCATCCGTTGAATTCTGGCCCTATCAAAATCGAAACATTCCCGCCATCGCCCGTCACCTAAGTACGTACAAGATGACTTGCAGCCAGTTCAGCGCATGGGGCTTCGGCAAGGAGTTGAATAATCCCCAGGCTGGCGCCGAACGCTTCGTGAAAGCAATCGAGGAAAGTTGTACCGTTGCTGCGCAGCTGCCCGGTTGCGAGTTGTTCACCGTTGTCATTGGCAACGTCATTGACGGATTGTCCAACGAAGAAATGCACGCCGCGGCCGTTAAGAAAATAAAGCAGGCCGTACCCATTCTCGAACGGCACAAAAAAACGATCATCATCGAACCGATGAATCCCTACAACCACCCGGGGCATTGCCTGTACGGGAGCAAGGACGGCATTGCGATCTGCAAGGCGGTTGGATCAGAGTGGGTCAAATTGAATTGGGACTTGTTCCATATGCAGCGTTACGAAGGAAACCTGATCGACAATCTCCGTAAGGGACGGGATTACGTTGGCTATTTTCAGTTGGCCGACTCACCTGACCGGAACGAACCCGGCACGGGCGAAGTGAACTACACTGAGGTCTTTAAGGCCATCAAGAGGATCGGATACACCCGTCCCGTCGGCCTGGAGTGTTTCCCTATGGACGGCGACGTCGTGCGCGCGGCGCGGCGAATTTACGGTGTGGATACGTGGTAATTCAAAGTGAAGAGAATCGCAGGTTACTAACGTTGAATGGTACGTTCAAAGGTGTTTTAGGCTCGGGGGTCGAAAATGAGGCCCCGATGATCATTCGCTGGATCTACTTCCCCACTTTCGCTTGATTTCTATGTGTCACCATTTGCGGCGCGGACCTGGTTGAACCCATTACACACAAACTCCAAAATGGTGAATCACTCGTGTTCGCCACTTTCGGAGACAGTATTACCTGGCCGTGTTATCACTCAGACTATCGGCATACCTATATCACGTTCACTGTCGGCGCGTTGCGAAAGGCGTACCCGAAAGCTGACATCCGCATCGTCCACGCTGGCAATATGGGCACCACGGGACGTGGGCTGGCCAACACGCGATTTGATCGCTACGTGTTGGCCCACGAACCGGACATTGTTTTCGTGATGTTTGGCATGAACGACTGCGCCGCCCAACAGCGCGGGCTGGACACGTACGATCGCAATCTGACGAAGTTGATCAACGCGACACGTGCGATTGGTGCCGTGCCCATCATTTGCACACAGAACGAAATCATCTACGACAGCGTCGATGGACGTAGACGCGTTGCGTTACCCGTTTACATGAAGCGAGCCAAGCAAGTCGCTCGTCGCGAGAAAAGATAATTCTTGCTTCCCGACCACTTACGGGATAAAATCGCAACGCGAATGGGGGGGTATGGTGGGATTAAAATTCCTATCAGTCGCAGGTGAGTTCTCTCCGTCCCGTAGCCGAACTCGCCGAAGTTCGGGTGCCACAAGACGAACGCACATCATGAGTGTTTCATTGTTAGCTCGAAATACAAGAGTCCAATGCGAATGAAACTGAAAATCGCGCTGACACGGGCCACCACGCTGGGAATGCTGCTGACGCTGGCGACCATGCCCGTAGCGGGACAGGCGGCCGATCAAGAGCCAGCCGACGACATGCCGTGGTGGAGGCAGAAGAAAATCGTGTTCATGTGGGGGCAGTGGAACACGGCCCGCGTCGACAAGAGCGTCGATTACTGGATCGGGGAGCCACCGCGCGCGCATTTCCGCCACGTGGCCCGTGCGGGTGGAACCGTGTTTGCCGAGGCGACGGGCATGGTCAAGGGACATGCCTGTCGGCCCGCGCACGCGCGTCATGCCCGCGAGTTCGGCCTCAAGTACGTCGCGACGCGCTACATCGGCCTGCCCAGGTACCGCGTCGGGCCCGACGACAGCGGGCGCCCATGGGTCAGCGAGCGCGGCGAAGAGCCCGGCGGCGCGTACAACTGCACGCTCGAGCACGACGCCCACTTCGTGACGACGGGCCGGGTGGCCCTGGCGGTTGCCCACCAGGTGGTGTGGGCCGGGGGATTTCACCCCGGCCCCAACCCCGAACCGGACTTGCAAGTTTCCAAGCATCCGGCTCTCCAGACTGCCTTGATTATTGGAACGCTTCAGCGCTCGGTCGCACACCGTCGCAATCCATTGCGGCTGGTCATCAGGTCCATCAGATTGCGCACTCGACCATCATGTTAATTGATGGGAAAGAGCGGCGTGTCCGACTCCCTATGCTTCCGATGTTGCTGGTACTGTTCCCACAATCTTCTTTGGACCACTTCCACATTCATCGAGAACCCTCCCGATTGGTGAACCCTTCCGTTGTCCAGCACTCCCGAGTGGAACTCGTTCTCTATGGAGCCATCCACGACATCCTGTTCTACGCACAATTCTTCATGCGTCACCGATGTGTCGGTAATCCGGGCATCTGGCGCGCGTCGGTCACATCGCCCGTGGAGTTTCGGTCGTTCATCGTTGAACCAAACGAACGGGGCTGTTCGCCGTGACCAAATATCACGCTATCGTTCCCGATATGCCCAGATTTTCTTTGCGGCTTTCCCTTCCACCTTCTTTCGTTCCGTGGCAGTCAATTTTGGGCGGGATTTTGGCGTTTTTAAAGTTTACGCTGGTTTACTCCTGGAAAGTAGTAACCAAAAAGAGGAATGATGTGACTAATCTTATTGTCTGCATTGCTTTGAGCGTGCTCCACAAATGCTTCCGCTTGGGCCTTTATCCAAGCCTCGTCCGCTTTGCGAGTTGCCTTGGTGGCAAAGACTTTGCCCAGACGGTAGGATTAGGACCGCCGATGAAGATTCGGGGCAAATTCGATATGATGGGTTAGCCTCGGTCAAAGTCTCGATGAATAGGGGATTGCACGATGACGGTTGGGTCGAATGCATGTCTAACATCCCCGAAGGAGTGGAATTCCTCGAGTAAGAGTAGTTTCATGAATCTTCGGCTGTTTCTCGCAGGATGCATGGTATGGGAGGTCAGCAAAACGACCGGTGCGTCGGTCGTCGTTCGGCAGTACGATGCCAAGGCCCGATCCCTCACCGTGCAGCTCGCCCCCGGCGATGGACGGCTGTTTCTGCTGCAGTAGCACAACATCCTCCCAGGAATTCAGGTCTTGAGGCGGAAAAGATCAATTATGCGTCATAATTAATTGGGAAGCGCCACCTGGCGATGGAAACGGGAGGCTTGGGGTTGAGAGGTCAGAGGTCAGAAAAACAAGGCTACTGTCGCGAGTTTCGGCCTTGCAAGCTCCGCTACGCGAAGATGCGCGACAGAGCGAACCGGTCGTTTTGACCTCTGAACTCTGAACTATGATATCGCTGCGTATGATGAATTTTCGTCGCTTGACGTTCCTCTGTTTTTTGTTTTCCTTGTCCCTGGCCGATGCCGCGGATCGGTCTTCGCGCCCCTTAATCGCCGGTTACGAGCGTTTTTTTGCCTCGTCGAACCCGTCGACATTGGGCGGACAATTGCTGTTGAGCGAACTGAGTTGCACGGCTTGTCATCGATTCGACGCAGAAAGCGATCCGCATTTAGCGCCCAAAGGCGGACCGGTGTTGGACGGCATAGGTTTTCGGACGGATGCCAACTGGCTGCGACGATACATGGACGATCCGCAAGCGGTGAAACCTGGCGCGACCATGCCACGAATGTTTTCTGGATTAAGAGACGACCAGCGGAGAAGACAAATCGAGGCCCTCGTTCATTTTCTGTCGTCACAACAAGAGCGATTATGGGCCAGGATCCCGCCCAGCGAAGACAACGATCCCCGTGCCAGCAGTTACCAACGCGGATACGAGTTATATCACCGTGTGGGATGCGTTGCCTGTCACGATCCCGACCCATCACATGATTTTCACAAAACGACAAAAGTTGACCCACAAGAAGACGACGGCCGGGTTTATGAGCTACCGACTGTGACTGACCGGGTGGCATCCCAGCCACATCCTGACATACCACGGAAATATACCCACGAAACGTTGACCAATTTTCTCCTCGACCCGCTCAAAGCCCGTCCGGCGGGACGGATGCCGGAAATGAAGCTGAGCATTTTGGAGGCGGCGGACATTGCTCATTATTTGCTGAAAAGCAAAGCGTTGAAAAAGCGGCAACCGCTGGAGCTTCAACCGGAATTGGTCGCCGAGGGACGCCGGTTGTTTCGATCGAAAGGCTGTGCCCTTTGCCACTCGTTGAACAAGATGCAGTGCACCATCGCTGCGCCCGCGTTGGATGAATTGCGAGCAACCAGCGAGCATGGGTGCTTGTCAGATCACAACGAACCAATTCCCGATTACCCACTGGATGAGGGTCAACGCCAAGCGATACTGGCCGCAATTTCCTACGTGAGGGCAGTACCTTTATCGCCGGCCGAACGTGTCGAACTAACGATGATGCGAATGAACTGTTTCGCCTGTCACACACGTAAGAACGCGGCGGGGCAGCTGCTTGGCGGAGTGGGCCTGCGGCGGTGGGATTATTTTGAGACAGAAGGCGGCGTCGATTTAGGCGACGAGGGCCGTATTCCTCCGCCGTTGACTGGTGTGGGACGAAAGCTAACCCGGTCATGGTTAAAGAAGGTTCTGGAGGGCAATGGTGACGTGCGCCCGCAAATGTTGGCCCGCATGCCTAAGTTTGGCTTGGCAAATGTCGGCCATCTGCCTGCGGCTTTCGTGGCCGCCGACGGCGGCATGAAACTGGCCGAAGCCAGCGTGTTTCCGGATGGTGGAGACAGCCAGGCGGGTCGTCAGTTCATGAATCTTGGCTGCATCCAATGCCACGCGCTCAACGGCAAAACGATGACCGGTGTCGTCGGCATCGACTTGAAGGATTTACGGCAGCGTATCCAGCCGGCCTGGTTTCGAGCCTTCGTCTATAATCCGGGCGTTATCAAACCACGCACTCAGATGCCCACTTTTTTTCCTCAAGGTCAAAGCACCGTGAAAAACATTCTGGGTGGCAATACCGACAGGCAGATTGCGGCCCTATGGGCGTACTTGAGGAACACGAAAGACGGCTCGCTGCCGGAAAAACTGGCCAATCAAGGTAACGAGCGCTTCGAACTGATCCCCACGGACCAGCCCATTCTGCTGCGCACCTTTATGCGCCAAGCGGGCACGCACGCCATTGCCGTCGGTTTTCCAAAGGGAGTACATTTCTCCTTTGACGCGGAACTGGTTCGTCCGGCCATCGCTTGGCGTGGCCGCTTCCTCGACGCCCACGGCACTTGGTTGGACCGCTTTGCTCCCCCTGCCGAACCACTTAGCGGCGACCGTGCCGTGTTTCCACCCGGTAATCCATTGGCATGCTTGAAGAAAATGGACGGCCCTTGGCCGAGCGAAGCGGGAGAAAATGCCGGATATCGCATGCGCGGTTTTCGCTTGGACGCGGGCGGCGTACCGACGTTTTTGTACGCGTTTCAGGGAGTCGAAGTGGAAGACCGGATGGAACCAACCGAGGACGGGCGGGGACTGATCCGCGAGTTAATGCTGGTAGGTGATGGCAAAGACCTTTGCTTACGAGCGAGGGTTGAAAAGCAAGACAACAGCGCCAGCGGATCCAAATTCGAAATCTTTCCGTCCGTCAAAACTGTTTCAGAATCGGTTGAGATGATTCGAGTGGGCAATGAATTCAGGATCCCGTTGAGATTCGATGCAAAAGGCAGATGCCGGATCGGGTTGGAGTATCGTTGGTAGTTTTAAAGGTGGCAGTCACAGCTGTGATAAACTTCAGAACGAACGGGATTCATCAACGAGACTCGGGCCGAACAACGCGTAGACTCTTATTCTTTATTTGGCTTGAGCTGGCGCTGGCCGTTATGGCCTGGGCGGATGAAAGCGAATACTACAAGATGGTCACGGTCATGACATCAAATTCGCCGACCCCATCACGACCCGAGACACGGCGCCCGGGTGATGATTTGGCGTTGGAAGTCAGCGGGCTGACGCCGTTGAGCGATGGCCGGCTGGCCGTAGCCACTCGCAAGGGCGACGTGTGGTTCTTAAACGACATTTACGATGATCCGCCCAAAAACGTGACTTATCACCGCTTCGCTCGCGCGCTGCACGAACCTCTGGGCCTTGTCCAGCACGGCGATTCGCTGTATGTGGCTCAGCGCAGCGAACTGACCCGCCTGCGCGATACCGACGGTGACGACGTGGCCGATGAGTATTTGACCGTGGGCAAAGGCTGGGGAGTCACCGGCAATTATCACGAATACGCTTACGGACCGAAATTGGACCGCGATGGCAATTTCTGGATCACGTTGAACATCGGCATAGGCGATCGTTTGAACTCTGACGATCGTTGGCGTGGCTGGGGAGTGAAAATCACACCGGCTGGTGATTTGGTTCCCGTGTGCAGTGGTATGAGGTCGCCATGCGGTCTGGGGTCCAATCTAGCGGGTGACATGTTTTTCACTGATCAGCAAGGCGAATGGATTGGCACGTGTTCACTTCATCATATGCAGCGGGGTGTGTTCTTTGGCAATCCCGAGGGGCTGAGTTCGGCGAACTTGCCCGGTTCCATGCTGAAAGGCATCGGTGAGATTCCTTCCGGGCACACGTGGCCGCAAGCGCTAAAGCAGATACCGCAACTTCGTCCACCTGCAATTTGGCTTCCTTACAAAAAGATGGGGCAAAGTGCCACAGATGTGCTGTGTGACACGACTGGCGGTAAGTTCGGACCATTCGCTGGACAATTGTTCGTGGGTGAATTCAGCTTAGCGACTATTAACCGGGTTTTTTTGGAGCAAGTTGACGGCCGGTACCAAGGCGCGTGCTTCCCGTTTCGCCAAGGCTTTGCATCGGCTGTCGTGCGGATGACGTTCGGGCGCGATGGAAGCATGTTCGTCGGTTTGACCAATCGGGGCTGGAGTTCCATTGGCACAGCGGCTTCTGGGTTGCAGCGGCTCGTCTGGACTGGCAAGACGCCGTTTGAAATCAAGGAAATGCGGGCCTGCCATGATGGCTTTGAATTGGTCTTTACCAAACCCGTCGACGCCGCGACTGCCGCTGACCCCCGATCTTTTGCAATCAGCAGCTACACGTACCTGCTGCACAAGAAGTATGGCAGTGACGAAGTATTGAGGAAAACCCTGGCGATTATAAAGTCCTCCGTTTCGGAGGATGGCTTGCGAGCCCGGCTGTCCGTGCAAGGGCTGCGTGAAGGCTTTGTTCACGAATTGCAGTGTCCCGGTGTGCAATCGTGTGATGGAGAAAAACTCCTGCACGATGATGCCTACTACACGTTGAACCGGATACCTCGGCATTGACGGGGACACGCATGGTCAGCCGAACTGTCGCTACTGTCAAAGTAGGATGAATCTTCGTCGTTAAGTGGCGCAGTCGAGATAGCCAGTGCCGTTTTTTTACCGCTCGCGAGCGTAAGCGTGGTCCGGTTGGTCGCGCCGACGGGCTGCCCGCCCACTACGCTGGCTCCCGCACATCCCTACACGTCGACAAATTTCTTCCGCGCGCGCGGGTCGCGCGCGGAGTCGATGATGCGCATGGCAGCCATCGTCTCGCGACGATCGATCAACGCTTTTCCAGCCTCGAAAAAGTCGAGAAACCCGGCCGCGGCGTCCACGAACAGCCGCTTCGTGTCTACCGTGATGTAGACGGTCGCCCTGGCGGTCGTGACCGCGGCTGCATAGGGCGTCCGCGCTTTCGTATATATGTTGATGACAGCCGTCCGACCGCCGCTGAAGTTGACCAAGAGTTGCGACTCCGGCTCGCCTCCGCGCCGCATCACGCTTTTCACGTCGTGACCCATGCACGAAATGACCAGCTCCAGCGGATGGATGACATACTCGTCGAAGTTGCCACCACCGCCCCAGGCGACCATATGACGCACTTTTTCTCCTGCACTGGCCACGTGCTGTTGCACTGCCGTGTAGCGCAGAGCCGAACTGGTCTGGACAGCCACGCCGTGTTGATCCGCCAGATCGAAGATCTTTTGTGCCGTGGCCGCGTCCAGCGCGAACGTCTTATCGACAAACGTGGGTTTGTCGAATGGGAAAAGATGCTGGCACAACTTCCAGTGGACCTGCGGCGTTGACGGCGCAAGAACGGCGAAACAATCGACGGAATCGTTTAGTCGCTCGACGCTATCGAACCAGGGTACCTCGTGCTCCTCAGCCCACCGCCGGCTCTTTTCCGCCTGTAGCGCGAACGCGCCGGTCACCTCGAAACCGCGGCCCTTCAATTCATCACGCAGGTGTTTGAGGTACGTGCGAGAATGGTAGTTGTCGAGGTTGTCATCGACAAATCCGATACGTCTCGGCTTTGTTGTGGCGCGTTTTGTTTGTTCCGATGCGAAGATTACGGCCGGTACCACGCCGGCCGCTACCGCAAATCCCGCATGCAGGAATTGCCGACGGCCCGTGCGAGTGATTGAGATGCGTGCCATCGTTTTTTCCTTCGGCGACCACCGTCCAAAACGCACTCGTTGTCCAATTCAGGCGCTTTTTATGGATACAGAAAGGTGAGGCGTTCCAATCAGACGCCATTGAGCCAGTCGAACCATTTGTCTCGGGGCCGACAGACGATGCGCCCCCAGATCTTTAGGTTCCGCTCCGAGACACGCGATCATTCTTGCACGACCGGCGTAATAAAACAACGCCCACCAAGTGAGACAGATAGGAAATCGTCCTGAACAGCCTCGTTAACGCGTACTTGGATCTGGGATTCGGCCGGAATATATTGGCGTTTTAAGAAAGGCGTAAAATCGAGGAATTCTCGGGAGTAGAATGAATTATGAAGCAACCGCTGTCGTGCTTGCCGGTCGTTATTGGCTCTGCCATTGCTTTGACAATGACAAATAGCGGGCAAATCGTATATGCCAAACAGCCGGGGGCGCCGGCGAGGCTCCGTTGCGAATACCAGGTGAATCCCCTTGGTTTGGACACTCGCCAGCCGCGCTTGTCTTGGCAAGTCAACGACAATCGGCGCGGGGCTCGGCAGACGGCGTACCACGTGATCGCCGCCTCCGGCATCGAGTTGCTGAAGGCCGGTCGGGCCGATCTCTGGGATACCGGTCTGGTCTCTTCAGACCAGTCAGTTCATGTTGTCTATGCGGGCGGACCATTGCAGCCCCGTCAGCAGTGCTTCTGGAAAGTCCGTACGTGGGAAGCCGACGGGAAACCATCGTCCTGGTCGGAAATCGCTACGTGGGAAATGGCCCTCCTGTCCCCCGACGACTGGAAAGCCCGTTGGATCGAGCCCGCTGAAATGGTGAATTGAAGCAAACCTTCGACGGTCCACGGCAGTCGCAGATGCTCCGCGACGAGTTTCGTTTACCGGCTAATGTCAAGAAGGCCAGGGCATATGTCACCGGCTTGGGGTTCTACGAACTGCACCTCAACGGCCAACGCGTCGGCCAGGACGTGTTCACCCTGGATGGACCCTCTACGACAAGCGGCTTCAGTATCAGATCTACGATGTGAGCGAACTTTTACAAAAAGGGGGAAATGCCGTCGGCGCGATTCTCGGAAACGGCTGGTGGTCCAGCGGTCTCGGATGGGCTGGCGGCCAGGAGCGTCACGCCCAACCGGGCGAAAACCTCCGCTTTCTAATGCAGCTGGAAATCGAGTGCATCGACGGCTCGAAGCATGTCGTCGTCACCAACGAATCCTGGACCTCGCATCCATCCCCGATCCTTGACGACACACTGTATCACGGAGAAAAGTACGATGCCCGACTGGACCAGCCTGGCTGGGATACGGTCGCTGAGGAACGCCTGGAGGTACCCGGTTTCTATCCGGTGCGGTGGAAACCCGTCAAGGTCATCGATGTGCCTTTGGATTCACTCTGCACTCAAAAGGCACCGCCGCCGCGAATCACACAGCAGCTCAGACCGATCAAGATCACTGAGCCGAAGCCTGGGGTCTACGTGCTGGACTTCGGGCAGAACCATTCCGGGCGGCCCCGTCTGACCGTCCACGTTCCTGCCGGTACGAAAATTACGTCCGGCATGCGGAAATCCTGGGAGCGGACGGATTGATCGAAACGGTCAATTACCGCTCAGCCTGTGTCACCGATGCGTACATCTGTAAAGGCGGCGGCCCTGAAGTCTGGGAACCTCGCTTCACTTACCGCGGATTCCGATACGCTCAGGTCACCGGTTTGCCGCTAGAACCATCACCCGAGACGATCGTTTCACAAGTCCTTCACACCGCCGCGCCTATGTCCGGCACATTTGAGTGTTCGGATCCGCTCATCAATCCGATCCTGAAAAACGTTGTTTGGGGCCAGCGTTCCAACATGCATTCGGTGCTCACCGATTGCCCGCAGCGTGACGAACGGCTGGGGTGGATGGGCGACGCTCAAGCTTTCGCTCCCACGTCGATCTGGAACATGGATATGGCGTTGTTTTTCACGAAGTGGATGCGCGATATCGTCGACTCGCAACACGAAAACGGCGCGACCACGGGAGTATGCCCGCGGATCGTCGTCGACGGAGCCGGGCGCGCCGCTTGGGCTGATGCAGTGACCATCATTCCCTGGCAAGTCTACCGTTACTACGGAGACACACGGATTCTGGAGGAACCTGCTTCCGTTGGCGTTCGGCATCACCGAACCGGAACTGCGGCAGGCAGTCGCCGACAATGTGGCCAAGGATGTCGTCAAGCGAGGCTATCATCACAGCACGGGACTGATAGTACCTGGTTGATTCAAACCTGGATTGGGGGCAAGACCTCAAGGGATTGGCACATTACCTAAAGAGCAAAAATATCGAGGAGGTTCACTTGAGCTACTTCGGGTCCGACTCCCCGACCAGATACGGGATCCAATACAAATGGCTTCTCAGCAAGGGCCTCAAAAACCCGAATCCTGAAGGAAGAATGGATCTCTCGCAAAAGCCGGTGATAGCGATCAGCGTCACAAATCTCCAAGGGGTCTACTTTCCGAACCACGACATGTACGCATCACTCAAGCACCATACGCCCGTGAAGAAGATCGGCTACTCGATTTTCGTCTACGATTTTCGAGGTAAAAAGCAGAAGGCAAAGATGAATGATGGGAATGGATAACCCGTAGCACTGACAGCATTGCCCGGAGTTATGATCAAGCCCGCATCAGGCAACGATGAATCCTTGACGAATCTTTGCAGCTACCAATATTCGTAGTAGCGACCCTCCCAGTAGGCAAGGAGCCAGGGCACCAGCGAGCTGTGGTCGATCAGTTCGCCCTCCACTTTCCACTCCGGCGGCAGGGTCTTCCCCTCCTCCGGGGCCATCACGAACCGGAAGGTATCGATGTCCAAGTCTTCTAGGATGTGGTGGGCGGTCTGGGCCATGGGCTCATTGGGGAACCAGCGCTGAGCGCTCACCATGCCGCGGGCCCATTGCGCCGAGCGTCCTGTGCGGTGAGGGCCGAGCGACCTGGAGAAAGAGACGAGCTGCGTCCCATCGGGCTGAATACTGCCTTTCGCATTCCGCCAACTGCCCAGCATCATGGGGCGCCAAATCTGGTGCCGCCAGGGGTCAAGCTCCATCATCAGGCTGGGCATATATAGGTCGCGAGTACTTCTCCCGCCACCCCCGCGCGGAATGTTGTCCAAACCACAGCCAGCATACAAACGCTCAATTTCGCACAGATATTCGGTCTTTCCGTGCAGGTGCCGGTGCCGGTAGGCCCCGGCATAATCTTTCGCCGTCGGCAGCTGGTAGTCGCTGGCGCGGACGAACATCGGCAGCATGCCGTGTTCCTGGAGCGTATGCTCCTCCAGGATGGTCTGAATGCGCAACGCCTTCCGCTCCAGTTCCTGGTCAGTCATCTCAGCAAATCCCAGATTCGCCAGAACAAAAATCCACACAGCCATTACACAAATCACAACGGCAATAGACTTCCTTTTCGGGGTCGCTGTTACGGCTTTTGGTAGACGCGTGGTTAAGGATAGAATATGCGATGAACAAGTAGCAAGCAACCTTGTTGTGGCCAGGTCTCCTGGCCAGGTCACGTCGCGGACCAAAGGTCTCCTCCTAGCGCGAACGACGATCCGTTTTTCAACTTCCAGACCTCCGGTCGCAACCGGTGCAGTGTCAGGAGAACCTGCCACAACCGAGGTAGACGTAATACAAAGGAGAAAGTGTGTGATGAGCAATCGGTGTGCATTTCTGAAACAATCCAGTGTCCTAAGCGTGCTGGTGTCAGTTCTACTCGGAGTGGCAGGCTCGGCGATGGGGTCATCACCCTCCGCGGGGGTTGCCACTGCCGAACATCAAGGTTGGAAGCCAACGTGGATCAAGCAGGCTGACGGCAACGGCGGCTGGGTGTTACGCCCGGCACAGATCCAATTTCTGCATTATGGTGACGGAAAGAGGCCGTATGACGATCACAAATCCATCCATTTCATACCGTTTGGTGTGCAACAGATGGACACGGACGAGATTGCTCTGATCGGCGCCATTGACAACAAAGACAGCCGGGGATGGCCCCATAACCAGAAACCGGTGATCGCGTTCAGTGAGGATCGCGGGAACACTTGGACGCCGCTGAAAATGATTGACGAATCTGACACATGCTACGGCCGGACGATGGTGTTCACGTATCTTGGCAAGGGCGAGCTGACGTTCCTGACCGAAGCAGAACCCTCCGTTCAGTATTTCAGCTACGACTACGGACGCACGTGGCCTGACCGGCAACCGTTGCAACCGCCCACCCACGACGAGATCTCGCACCTCTGGTACGAAGGTAGCTCGCTGGTGGACCGCGACGCGGGCGGCGTGGCCCAGCGAATTGCCTCGATTGGATACAATATTCGCAAAGGGTCGCAAGATCGACATTCCACCCCCATATGCTTACTGCGGTGGTCCAAGGATGGCGGCAAAACGTGGTTCAATGAGACCGCATCGAAATCATGGGTCTGGCAGAACGAATACCAAGGCCAGGCTTACTGGCAGGGCACCAATGAAGGGTCAATCGTGCGGGGTGCCAACGGGTGGCTGGTAGCGGCACTTCGCATCAACCGCCCCCTCGAATTTCGCGTTCAACAGGCAACGGACAACCTGAACGGAATGGGCGTATCCGTCTCCAAGGATAATGGAGCGAACTGGTCCGCTGTCCAAACGCTTTACCGGGCAGGTCGGATGCATACCCACTTGCTCGTTTTGCCAGACGGAGAAATCGTGCTCACGTACATTGAGCGACAGGACATCCAGAACGGCCAGTTGGCAAGCTATCGACGCGGCGCAGGAGCGGTTGTTAGTTACGATAACGGTTTGACATGGGACACGGCGCATCGCTACTTGCTCGGTGACTTTGAATTTGCCGACCAGACCCCCTATGCACTGGCCTGTGGCCACCAGTGGTCCGCGTTGTTGGACGATGGCCATATCCTTACGGTGTATGGGCATTATCCCTCAAAGGGGGCTTGTCTGGTCAAGTGGAAGCCAACCTTGCGGCAATGAGCTGCGGTGCTGCTACGTTCACGATGGCGCGCCTCGTACTTTCCGAGGTTCCGAAGAAGCGGTTTTTCCTTCGAGCGGGAGTACGAGCACGAACACGAACTGGTTTCTGCAAAGTACCCGGGCCAATGGTTGCCATGCCGCAGGATGGACTCCAGGTCGGCAGGGACCTGAATGGTGCAGTTGGCCGCTACGAGGCGCCGGCTCTATTTGACGGGCAGATCACCGAGGTGGTGATCGAGGTGGCCAAGTAACGGCCTGCCTAGTAGTCCTCGCCCTTGTAGCTGTTGATGACCGATTTCTGCCAGGCGGCGAGCCCCTTTTTCATCCGCGCTACCTGGTCCGGCATGCTTGCCGCAAGATCATTTTTCTCCGCGCGGTCTTTTTCCAGGTGGAAGAGCTGGTAGCTTGCCGCTCCATCCTTGTTCACCAGGCGATGCAGCTTGAAGGGACCTTCCATCCAGGCGGCATGGCCGACGTTGATATCAGGTACCAGGTTCGGTTCAATCTGCCCCTCGGCGGGGTGAAGTTCGCGGCTTGACCGTTCCTTGCCAGCCAGCTGTTCACTTGCCAGCTGCTTAAGCAGGTCGCTGCTGCGAACCGGTCGGCCCCTGGCCGGGTAATCCCAGAACCCCATTGGCTTTTCCCGTTCAAAGGGCTTCCCCTCGATCAGCGTACGGAGGCTGATGCCGTCCAGCGGTGGAGCGCCGGCAGGACGTGTTACACCGGCCAGGTCCAGCAGCGTGGGGAGAATATCAAAAGTGTTTCCCGTTACCGTACTTGTCCGGGGCCTGGTAATCGTTTTCGGCCACTCGATGATCGTCGGCACACGGATGCCTCCCTCCCAGAGAGTTCCCTTGCGACCGGCCAGTCCGCCGTTACTGCCGGGGCGATTCCCGGATGTCTGGGCTCCGTTGTCGCTCGTGTACCAGACAATCGTATTCTCGGCCAATCCCATCACTCGCAGTGCCAGGCGGAGTGTGCCCATGGCACGGTCGATTCCGGTGATCTCGCCATAATAATTCTGAACCGCCTCGGGCTGGCCCTTGTAATGGACCTTGTCGATCGGATCCGCGATGTGTGGCAGGTGGGGGGAGCCGAACCAGACAACGGCAAGAAAGGGTTTCTTGCTGTCGGCACTCTCTCGCATAAACTCGATCGCCGACATGATGGCAAGATCGGAACTCTCACCGACCACCTGTATGGCACGGCCATTCTCGCTCATCCAGGGATCATTCTCGTAGAAGTTGGGGCTGGAGAGCCATGTGTCAAATCCGTTTTGTCCCGGGCAACAGGGGCTGCTTGCGCGGACCGAACCAAGATGCCACTTTCCGAAATGCCCGGTTGAATAACCCGCTTTCTGCAGCGACTCGGCCACGGTCAGTTCCTGGGGCCGCAGTGTGTATCCCCACTTGAAACAACCGAGCCGGTTGGGATGGCGGCCGGTCAACACGCTGGCGCGGGTGGGGGAACAGACCGGTGCGGCAGCATAGAAACGGTCCAGCCGCAGGGCCTGGCGGGACATGGCATCCAGGTTGGGAGTGTGTGGCAGGGGGTTGCCGTAATAGCCAATGTCCCCATAGCCCTGGTCATCCGCCATGCAGAGTACGATGTTGGGCCGGTTCTCCGGTTCGGCTGCCGGGGCGAGAGGGCAAGTGAGCAGTAAGAGAAGCGGAGCTAGGAGCAGGCGAGAGGGCATGGTGTTTCCTTCATGGACCAGGGAGGACAGGGTACCTGTTGTGTGACGCAGTGGGATGCGGGTCAATTCATCGGTGGCGGGGTGGCCCGGTTTGCTATACTACCGCCGTGCCTGTTTACCCCCACGACGATCTGCCGACGAGCGAGGTCCCCCGGATCCGCACGAAAAACCTCTGTCATCCAGGAATGGGCGCAGCCGAGACAGCCATCTGGCAACAGTGGATCGAACCGGGTGGTTTTATTCCGCTTCATTATCACGAGGTGGAAGAAGTCCTGCTGATCACTGCTGGAGAGATTGAACTGACACTCGAGGACCAGGTCTCCACGGTCTCGGCGCCGGCCACGGTAATCGTACCTGCCCGGCAGCTCCATGCGCTACGTCCGGCTGGGGAGAGCCAGGTAGAGCTTTTGGCATTTTTCCCCGTGGCGGAGCCCATTATCCTGGATCCGGATGGCGTGCCGCGGCCCATGCCCTGGGACGATCACGAGACGGTCTCTGAGTCCGACTGATCGTCTGTCTTCTTCTCCTTGCCGCGGAACCAGTTGAGCATGGCAGGAAGAAAAAGCAGGTCGCCGACCAGTGCGGCGGCAATCGTACAGACCGCCATCAAGGCAAAGGCGCGGTGCCCCGCCAGTTCACTGAACAGGACCGTGCTAAATCCCGCTACCAGGATCAGTGTGGTGGTGACCAGGACGGTCCCCACCATCTTAAATGAGCGTCGCAGGGATTCCTCCACGCCCTTGCCCGCCTGTCTCTCGATCTGGTAACGGGTAAGAAAATGGATCGTGTCATCCACGGCGATTCCAAGGCAGACGGTAAAGGAACAAACAGCGGCCACGTTGAGCGGCTGGCCGGTGAATGCCAGCACAGCTCCGGTGAACATCAGCGGGAACATGTTGGGAATGATGGTCAACAGGCCTAACCCCAGCAACGACAGACTTCCCACCGTCAGCAGCTCACGCCGCGACGCTTCGTCGCACAACCGACCAGGCCGTCCTAGAACGGAAAACATTGGATTCCTTCGTGTCAGTAAATCAGTCGACGTACAGAAACTCGTTCGAGCAAACGAGCATATGCACGAAGTTTTCAAAAGATCGCCGGGACGCCTCTTCTTCCGCGACACCGGATTCCTCGTAGAGCACTTTCAACTGCTGGATCAGTTCCGAGGCGATCCTGGTTTCATTGTCAGAGGCACTTCTTGAAAGCGTCAGCCAGTAAGCGGTCTCAATCTTTTTCGGCAACAGTGCATCGTTGCCGACGATCGATTCTACTCGACGCGCCAGATGACCAGCGCTGTCGGTCAGGAACTCACTGTTGATCATCGTGAGTGATTGCAGCGGCGTCGCTGACGACGACCGGCGAGTGCAGTTCACGTCGATGATCGGATAGTCAAAAACCTGCATGAAAGTCGCCGGGTTCGACCTGCGGGCCAGCAGGTAAACACTGCGACGTTCCTGGCCAGCCGCAGCCTGCAATCCGCTCGGCGATATCTTGAGCATGACAGGCGGCCCGCCGATCGTTGAATTCAACTGCCCGCTGACCGCGATGACGGAATCTCGCAGAGCCTCGGCGTCGAGGCGCCGCAGGTTCATGCGCCACAGCAAGCGGTTCTCCGGATCGGTCTGGGACGGGGCGACGGAGAGAAGGGGAGAGGGGGAGAGGGGGAGATAAGGAGAGGACGAGCTGACCGGACGCGCGACTGCCGATCTCCCTTTCTCCTCGTCTGCCGCTCTCTCCGTCTCCTTGTCTCCCCTTCTCCCGGTCTCCTTGTCTCCCCCGCTCCGTCTGGAGATCTGCCGGTACACGGTCGACATCATGATCAATTTGTGGAATCGCTTCGCACTCCAGCCGTCCCGCATGAATTGCACGGCCAGCCAGTCGAGCAGTTCCGGATGTGTCGGTCGTGAACCCGTGGCTCCGAAGTTGCCGGGTGTGTCGACAATTCCTTTTCCGAAATGGTGTTGCCAGAACCGGTTCACGATGACGCGCGCGGCGAGCGGGTGATCGGGGCTCGTCAACCACTCGGCAAAGGCCAGACGCAGGCCGGTTGTTTCACCGACGGCATTCGCCGAAGCCGCCGCGTCTGCCTGGCCAGGTCGACTCAACACGGAAAGGAATCCCGGCTCGACCACTGGTCCGGCAAAGTCCACGTCACCGCGATGGAGAAGTCGAATTGTCGGAGCCTTACCAACATCCCACAGGGCCTGGACTTTGTCGACCTTCCGACTGGCAAGTTCGGCTTCCGCAGCTTTGATCTGCGCACGGATCTGGTCGAGCGACTCTCGATCGGCATCATTCAGCGCGGCATCGATTTCCGCATTCGTGACGGCAACCTGTTTTTCGTACTTGCCCGCGAGTTCAACCTGCTCCTTCGAACGTTTTTTCTCAGGCGTTTCGATGGCGGTTTTGACATCGGATCGAATGGACTCGGGCAGCGCCGCCAGCTTTCCCTCGAAGAGGCGGCTGCGGTATCCATCACGGATAGTTTTGAGTTTCTGCTTCGCGCTGTCGAGTTCGGACTTCTGCTGATCGATCTTCGCTTTCACTGTCCGCGACACGCTGAAGAGATGTCGCTCTTTCGGCGGCAACCAGGCGGACGGGTTGTAGGCGGGCGTGAAAACAGACAGGAAACGGTAGTAGTCCGTGTGGGGAATCGGATCGAACTTGTGACTGTGACAACGCGCGCAGGCCAGCGTGATCCCCAGAGTGCTGGATGAAACCCGTTCCATCAACTTGAAGAGAGCCTCGTAGCGGTCGAACGGCAGGTTGGAGATATCCTCGTTCGTTGCATCCAGCACGTTGCGGAGGAAGCCGGTTGCCGTCAGCAGCTTGCGGATTTCGGGTGTGTATTCATCCGCGTTTCGCCAGTCGACCAGTTCGTCGCCGGCAATCTGCTCGGTGAGAAAACGGTCCCACGAAGTGTCCTTGTTCGTGGCCTCGACAACGTAGTCGCGATATCGCCAGTAGCCATCCGACAGCGTGGGCGTCGTCGGGTTGTGGTCCTTGTCCGCTGTATCCACGTAACCGACCGCGTCCAGCCAGTACCGACCCCACCGCTCACCGTAGTGCGGCGACGCAAGCAACTGATCGATGAGGTGCTCGTACGCGTCCGACCGTTCGTCTGCCAGGAACTCGCGAGTCTGTTCCGGTGTGGGCGGAAGTCCGATCAAATCAAAGTATGACCGACGCAGCAACGTGAGCTTCGACGCATCCGCTGAAAACGTCAGTCCGTTCGCTTCCAGCTTCGCGAGCACAAAGCGATCGACCGGAGTGCGAACCCGGTGAGTCGCTTTAACGTCGGGCGGAGTTGCCGCTACAGGCTTCTGAAATGCCCAGAATTGACGGTCCTCGTCGGACACCGTGGACGACTCAGACGTTTCCGCTACCGGCGTGCGACGCGGTTCGACATCGATAAAATCAACGAATCGCCCTTTGTCGATCCAGCGAGTGATCGTGCGTATTTCGACGGCAGTGAGCGGCTCTCCTGAGTCAGCCGGGGGCATGGCTCGGCTGGCGACTTTTCGAATCAGCACGCTCTTGTCTGAAAAACCCTCGACGATGACCGGCCCGCTTTTGCTGCCGCGAACAAGAGATCCGAGCGAACGCAAATCCAGCTCCGCTTCCGGCTCGTCCCCCCCATGACACGAAACGCAACGTTGCGTCAGAATCGGTCGAATCTCTTTCTCGAACCGAGCGAACTGGGCCTGCACATCCGCCGGAAGCTTGACCGGTTCCGCATGAGCGCCGCCCTCAATCCATTTTCGGATTGTCTCGATCTCCGCGTCCGACAGCTTCAGTTTGAACTGAGCAAGCGGCATCTCGCGTGTCGACACTTTTCTCCACAGAAGGCTTTTCTCCGGCGAGCCCGGCACAATGACCTTGCCGTTCTGGCTTCCGCGTATGGCCAGCCGGGCCGTGCGGAGATCGAGCCCCAGTTGTGGCGAACTCTTCCCGTGACAGTTGAAGCAGTACTTCGTGAAGATCGGCAGGACGTCTTTTTCAAAGACGGGACCTTCAGCGGCGGCCGATGGAGCGACCACTGCGAATGCCAGAACTATCGTTGCAAGGAAGATTCTCATCATGTTGTCTGTTTAGACCGTTACGTTTTATGTTTCAGGCAGAATAGGAAGAACACTAATTCGCCGGGACCAACACAGAATCATGAATCACAAAATAATGTTTTCGAAATAATGATTCTGTGATTCATGATTTTGTACGCCCTCAACAGCTCCTGACCGTTCTGGTCAGGAAGAATAAACGGGGTTGCTCAACAAGTCGCCCACCGGGTTGGCACCGGTGACCGTCACATCAGCAGGCGTTTCGAATCGTCCACTGTGTGGAAACTGAATCCGCCGATGATCCAGTCCCATCTGGTGGCACACGGTGGCGATCATGTTGGGAACGCTGACTCGATTCACGACGCTCTTGTAACCAAGGTCGTCGGTCTCACCATAAATCAGCCCCGGCTTGAATCCGCCGCCGGCAAACCACAGCGTGAACGCGTTGCGATTGTGGTCCCGGCCTTTGCCGTTTTGAGTCGTCGGTAGGCGGCCAAACTCACCCGCCCACATGACGATCGTGCTGTCGAGAAGTCCGCGAGCCTTGAGGTCCTGAATGAGGGCCGTTGCTCCCTGATCGGTTTCCTTCGCGATTTTGTTCATGCCGCCACGGATGTCGCTGTGGTGGTCCCATGGCTGGCCGGGACTCGTCGTCACCTGGACGAATCGCACGCCGGACTCGACCAGACGGCGAGCCATCAGACAACGCGTGCCGTACTTTTGCGTCGCCGGATTGTCGATTCCGTAAAGCTTCTTCGTTGACTGGGTCTCGCCGGAAAGATCGAGCACGCTCGGCGCTTCCAGTTGCATCCGCGCGGCGAGTTCGAAATTCTCGATGCGAGCTTCCAGTTCGGACTCCCCGGGCCGATCACGAAGATGCGCCGCATTCAGTTTCTGCAGGAAGTCCAGTTTGGCTCGCTGAGCCCCAGGTGGCAGAAAAGCAGGCGGATTCAGGTGATGAATCGGCGCTCCACGCGTACTGAACTCAACACCCTGATACAGAGCCGGCAGATACGCGTTCGCCCACAGCTGTTTGCCACCCACCGTGTAGCCATCCGGATCCCGCAACACGACGTACGCTGGCAGATTCTGATTCTCCGTGCCCAGGGCGTAGCTGATCCAGGCTCCCATGACCGGCCGACCGGGAAAGATCTTGCAGGTCAGCAGCATGTTGAGCCCTTCGAGATGATTGTTGTGCTCGGTGTGCATGGAACGCACAAAGCACAGGTCATCGACGATGGTGCTCACGTGAGGCAGCGCTTCGGAGACGTCCATGCCGCACTCGCCGTACTTCCGAAATTTCAGCGGCGAAGGCAGCAGCTTGTTTTCGTTGTTGGGCTGGTGAATCTCGACGCCGTCAGGATGCGGCTTGCCGGCCAGTCGCGTGAGTTCCGGCTTTGGATCGAACAGGTCCATCTGGCTTGGTCCACCGTTCTGGACCAACTGAATCACGGCCTTCGCCTGAGCTGGAAAGTGCGTTTCCCGAGCCTTCAAGTCGCCGTAAATCGGCACGTTCGATTCTGCGACCGCATCCTCCGCACCAAATAGACCACCGCCCAAAAGATCGGCAACCGCAAGCTGTCCCAGTCCGAATCCAGACAGTCCCAGCATTTCTCGACGACTGAATTGCATCATCTGATCTTCCGCTGAAAACAGAGACTCGGAGGCCGCTCATTCAGTCTACCGCTCAGAACTGACGACGACTATGGCGGCATCCTCAGCCGAGTCCTTCAGAGTAAGTAGGGCCGGTTCCTACCGGCCGTTCAAACCTCAACAGAATGCGCGGCCGGTAGGAACCGGCCCTACTTCACACATTTAGAACTGGCGGCGACTCAGGTGGGTGTGGTGCCGATTCCCGCAACATCACAGGTGACTGATAGTGACTGATAGTGATTTTAATCCCCATCCGGCGACTTTAATAGCGATAGCAGGGGTCTTTTTTTATTTCAGTAGTGCTCGAG
>Ga0310123_10000607_pt1 | contig 31740 bp, 26 predicted proteins | sample CB6_AW_1057_MG_FD_203505 | JGI IMG/M metagenome (GOLD analysis project Ga0310123, IMG submission 203505) | Marine microbial communities from Western Arctic Ocean, Canada - CB6_AW_1057 | ecosystem: Environmental > Aquatic > Marine > Oceanic | place: Canada: Western Arctic Ocean | collected... | reverse complement strand
ATACTAATGATATGAGAGCTGGGAAACAGGCAGGGCAACTTAAAGCAGCAATCCAAACACCTAAAGTTCCAATTTTATCTAGTTTAATTTTCATTACTAGTATTTTTGATTACTAAAACATTTTTCATCTCTTTAATCTACAATTATCAAAGAAAAATTCAAAATAGGAAATGAGTATAATTAGTAAGATTTTTTAATTCTTAATACCCATAAAAACATTTACACCTTTTGGGATTGGGTTTCCAGAGGATCTTCTAAAACTAATGATTTGTCCCACGTGTGTAAGCGCATCAGCAATTGGACCATTTAATAAATAAAAAAAAGGATAAGAATTCTCAGTTTTACTACTTTTAAATGTAATTTGAAGATCAGCAATATCTTTATCTTTTAAGTTATCAAGAATTTTTACGGCTTTTTCTAAATTAAGTAGGGTTTCTGTTCGTAAATATGAAAATTCTAAAATTGAATAATCTTCCCCATAAATTTTTGGTTTTTGATCAAATGTAGCATATATAGTTTGTGATAAACTATATATGTGTTCTAGAGTTTCTTTTGATGACATTCCTTTTTCAGAAGGCTTATAATTCAAGTCTTTTTCTTTTAAATCATATGTTCCCCAATAATATCTAAATCCTAAACCTTGAATAATTCTTTTTGCAACGGAACTAGCTTTATAAGATTCTTCAAATTTTGGTAGTTTACTAAATGGTAGATTTTCTATATCTTGACTCAAAGTTTTTTGAACTGCTATTAAAATAACTAATATAAAACTTATTTTTTTTAAAAAACAAAATAATTTTTTCATAATCTTAATAGTTTAGTTAAAATAGTAATCTACAATCAACAAAATAAAATTCAAAAAAGGAATTTTAATTAATTATTTTGAGCGATTCTTATAAGAAATAACAATACCTTTTTCAATATAGTTTTTTAATGCATTCAACAACAATGCCCAACAATCAGATGTGTGTCTAAAATGATGATTTTGGTGAAGCCAATTCTTATGCCAAAACTTTAATATCACACCATCAGAAACATCTTCAAAATCAAATCCAAAAGATTTAGGATCCCAATCTTCATCAGAATTTGTCATCTTCAGATGAAATCCTTTTAAAGTATCAGAGAAAATTACCTTAGCATACCAATTATAATCTTCAGAAAAATAAAAGTTGTATTCACTTCCAACTAGTGGAAATCCTTTAGAGTTTAATGTCCACCAATTGTTTAAATGTTTTGGAAGAGTAAGTGCATTAAAAATTTTTTGTTTTTTTGCTTGTATTATTATGTTGTGATATATTGAATATTTCAATTTTTAAAATTTTTTAATAAAATTAAAAATTACCTCCATAAAATCAAAATTTAAAAAAAAGGGGCGTTTAATTAGTGGGGATTTTTTTATTTTAAAGCTGATATATTTTTTACCCAAATATTACCTCTCTCATACCAGACTTCTCCAGTTCTTGTATCTACTAAGTATATATATCTGCTTAACTTATTATCTCCACCTGCTGATATTTGATATCTTCCATTCTCGTTTTGTGCTATTCCAACACTTATTTTTGGTTTTTGTAGATAATTACCCATTAATAAAGCCATTACTCCTATTATTGCGAATATTCCTAATAATTTGTCTTTCCAATGTTTCATAATTTTTATTGTTTTGTTAAAAGAACAATCTACCAACAAAAATTCAAAATTTAAAATATTAGAAATAGTGGACTTTTTATTTATTATTTAAATAAATGTAAATAACACCTGACATTTTTACTAAATTTATCTATACTTGTAAAGTAAACCTTACAAAAATTACTATTATGAAAACACAATTAAAGAAAAATACAATTAACCTAGCTATTTGGACATTTGCTTGGGTTGGAACTCTTGCTATTGCAACAATTGGACCAAACGAACTTTGGGATAATTTAACATTAACTAAAATAGGCCTTGTAATAAATTTGACTATTGGAATAGGAATGCTTATTGCAAACAAAAATTTATTTAACTATTACGATGAATTTCAGAGAAAAATTCAATTAGAAGCAATAGCAATTACCTTAGGATTAACTGTTATTGTTGGTATTTTATTTGAAGCATCATACAATTTAGGTGTAATTAGTTTAATGCCTAAAATTCACTTTTTAATATTTTTTATAAGTATTACATATATAATTTCTGTATTACTTAATTCAAGAAGATATAAATGAAAAATAGAGTTAAAGAATTAAGATATAAAAGAAAAATAACACAGGAGGAATTGGCTGAGTTAATAGGTATATCTCGTCAGGCAATAAATGCAATTGAAAAAGAAAAATTTGACCCAAGTTTGCCAACAGCATTTAAAATGGCAAAATTATTTGACTTATCAATTGAAAAAATATTTCTTTTCAAAGAATAAGAACAAATTAAAATTCAAAAGATGAGTTTAATTTCTAGATTTTATAAAAGGAATTAAAAATTCTATAATAAATATTAAGAATACCCATATAATTAAGCCTGCCAAATATCCATCTTTATCAGAAATTTTTGTAAACTTATCAAAAAACATTGAAGTTAATATCATTCCAGTCCATAGTATAAAATAGAAGAAAATTTTTCTTAAAATATTTTTTATTTTATCAATAGTTAAAATTATTTTATTTTGATTTTATAATTGGAATTAAATATTCTTTTGTAAAAATTATTAAGCAAGTAAGTCCAAGACTTGGTAAATAACCAATATCATTAGTCTCATTCCAATATTTATCTAATACTGTTGATAATAGTAGAGTTAATCCAAAAAGGAAAGCATAAAATAAAAATTTTCTCATACCAACTAGTAATAGTGTTAATAGACCTATAATTAAGTACATGTTCATCTTAGTAAGGTATTAATATTTTAATTGAAGTTAAAAATTAAGGGAAAAAGAAATGTCACAAATGATGACCATAAGCAATAAATGGACATAAAAATCACTATTGAGATGCCAACTTTCATGAGTTTTGAATCATACATTAAGGTATAATATAATTTAGTTGACACTACAATTAAATTAGCTAGAATTAAAATATTACTTCCTAATACAGCAGTCCTATTTGGTGTAATTCCCCACTCCATAATTCTTATTAAAATTGCTGATAATGCTATTCCATTAACTACTATTGTGACTAATGACAATAAGAAAAGTATGCCTATCTCCATCTTGCTCATTGCGGTTGATAAGCCCTCAGTAATTGAGAAAAATATTAATGCCATTACTGCAATTAGTACTCCGTTAAATAGTAAAAGAAAATCTCTGTCATTATAGATATTGCTTCCTAAAAAAATTATTGACCCTATATAAATGAATAGAGTAATTAAAACTATTGGACTAAATAGTTTTGCAATAAAAGGGGATATTTTATCCACTATGTTGGGGTTTTTATCTATAACATGAGTCCCAATTACTGGTAATGAAGCTAGACCAGTAATTACTATATATCTAAAATAAAATTCTTCAATATCAATGTTTATAATTTCAAATAATCCAACTGTTATTCCTGAAAATATAATCCCACCGAGTAAAATGAGGCCTGATATAACAACTAAGTCACCATTGTATTTTATGAAACTCAAACGTTCCTTATGATTAGTTATTTTTTTGCCAAAAAATAATAAACTAAATATGGTCCATAAAAAAACTGGTAAGTGTAAACATGCTAAAATTAAAGTATCACTTTCATGATTTGGAGGATGATTTGGAAGAAAGTTTATATAAAAAATTGATGAAAAAATAACAATTGAAATAATGAGTATTTTTCTAATTTTAGTTCTCTTTTTCCATATAAAATAAATTGCTAGCGGAGAAAAAACTATGAAACTAATATTTCTAGTATAAAAAAATTCTTCATCTATAGAAAATATTTTAGGAAGATTTGCAATGATTACAGCAAGTAATGAGCACAAAAATATTACCAATAATTCTTTTCTGCTACCAATAGAAAAACTTGAATTCGTATAATTTAATCTTGCTTTCCAGTAGCTGTAAATTTTTTTGTCTTTTATCTTAGAAGACAGAGAAAGAAATTCTATTTTAAAAGTTAACTTATCGGATTGATAAATTTTTTCAAGTTCATCTGGATTATTTATGTTTTTTGATATAATTTTTTTCAAGTTCAAAAGTTGAAGTGTAATCCTATAAATGTTCGGTCAATTACTTTAATCTACAAACATTAGATCAAAATTCAAAAGGGGGGTAATTTATTTGAAGTTATTAGTTTATGTAATAATCATTTAATAGTATTGAAAACATCATTTTGTAATTTTTATACCACTTTTTACCTTTTGCTTTTGCTTTTTTATGAAGAGTATTGTTTTTCCATTTTTCAATTGAATTTTTGTCTTTCCAATACGATATAAATACATTTTTCTTTCCGTCACCAAACAGCTCAGAACCTAAAAAACCATAAATTTTTTTTACTTCATTAATTGTTAACTTATCCATTTCTTCATATCCATTAAGATCAGATGATTTTTCATAAATAAATGTAGCTAGTGTTGAACCTGAAGGTATTAGTATTTCTTTCATTTTTCTAATCTACCCATAACAAATCAAAGTTTAAAAAGGTGAAGGTTTTATTATTTTAATGATTTATTTTGAAACTAAATTGTATGAGTCTAATATCCATTCCTTTATAAGATTATTGTTTATATCATTTCCCTTTATATAAATACTATTCCAATGTTTTTTGTTCATATGGTAACCAGGTTTAACTGAATGATATCTTTCTCTTAATTCCAAAGCTTTTTCAGGATTACATTTAAGATTAATAAATTTAAAATTTTCAATGTTAGTAAGTGTATATATTTTATTTTTTACTTTAAAAACTAGTGTTTTTTCATCAAAAGGCATATGCTCTTTGGATCCTTTTAAGGATAAGCAGTAATTATAATAATCTTCTATATTCACTTCCTTAATCTAATAAAATCTAACACTCTTAAGAGTTCTTATCATTTTAGATTTAAAATATTCTTGTTTTATTTAAATAATTTAATCCAGTCAGCTTCTCCAGCAATGTAGGCGAATGAATATGGATTTCCTGTACTAAGTAAATTTTGATAATATTGTTTTGCTTTTACGGTATCATTTTTTTCATATACATACCAGTTGGCCAAGCTATATAAAGCGACTTCATCGATTACGATTTCAGATTCTTTAAGTAATCCTTTGTAAAATAAACACGATTGATGATAACTCATGTTTTCTATTATGTCCATGTTTTGGTGAACTTCATTAATAACAGTATTGGATTCTTCAATTTTATTTAGTCTTCTGTTGATCATATATAACCAATGACCACCTGAAACAATATTATCATCGTATTTATGAGTAACACTTCTATTGTTGAATGCTTTGAGTGCATTGTTCATATCGTTTTTAAGATAATATGCTAGACCAAGATGATACCATATATTACCGTGGAGTGTACTTAGAGGAATATTTTTTGTATTTGGTAAACCATCAGGTTCTATTTGATCTGTTTTCCCATTAATCAATTGTACTGCTTTTTCAAAATCACTTATGGCATTATCATATTGACGGGTAGAAATGTATCTATGACCACGGTGACGATAAAAACGAGCATCATTAGGATGGTTTTTTATTCCTAAGGCAAAGAGTTTAATCGCTTCTTTATAGTACCCCATATAGGCTGTTCTACGTCCATACCAAATTAGAGCTTCAGCATTATTTTGATTATCAAAATAGGTGATTTGTGCTGATTTAAATTGATCAAATGATTTCCCTTTCTTTATTTCAGGGCTGCGTAGTGTATCTCCTAGTCGTGTTATTGTTTCTATGGTTTGAGTAGGATTGATATGATTTTTTGAATTTTGATAAGAATCACAAGAAAATAAAGCAAGAGAGATAGATAATATATAAAAGTATTTCATAGGTATTTAAAAGAAACAATCTACAACTATCTAAGAAAAATTCAAAAGGGGAATGGGGATTTGGGTGTTACTTTGATTCTTTTATAATTTCTTTATAATGATATATTTTAAAACCTGGTTGAATTGATTTTGAAATATTAACCATTGATTTAGCAAGAAGTGCTGCTTTAATTGGTTTATATTTTGAGGGCATAAGAAATGATAAAAATGGCATGATTAATTGAGCTATTTTTTCTCCATATCGTTTCTCTTTTCTTTTACCTAACAATAGAGATGGACGGAAAACAGATGTTGAAGATAAATTTAAATTTAATATGGAGTTTTCAATTTCACCTTTTAGGTTCAGATAAAAATTATTGCTCTTAATATTTGCGCCTGATGAAGATACAAAGGAAAAATTTTCTACATTATTTTTTTTACAAGCTTTCGCAATATTATATATAATATCAAAATCTATTTTGCGATATGACTCTTTATTTCCTTTCACTTTTGATTGTGTAGTTCCAATTGATGCAAAAACTATTTGACTATTTCGAAGAGTTTGAGAGTAAGACTTACTATCTGAAAAATCAATAATGTGAATTTTAATTTTTTTATGATTTAATGAAATTGGTTTTCTTGTTACAACATTTATTTTATGATAATCATTATCTTCTATTAGAATATCTAATAATAAAGTTCCAATTAATCCAGTACTTCCAAAAAGTGTAACTTCTTTTGATTTCATTAAATTAATCTACACACAACCAATCAAAATTCAAAAGGGGAGTTTAATTAATAACTTTTTAAGTTTAGTCAATAAAATGATAAATTTAATTAACATAAGATAAAATGGATATTTTATATTTCATACGGTCAATAATTTTTCTTGTAGGTGGTTTAGTTACTATTATTTTTCGTAAAGAACTTAATAATTTTAAGAATCGTTTATTAATTAGATTTGGCTTTAAAAGCAAAGTAAAAAATGAAATAAAAACTTATTATCAATTAGGAATTGTATTTATTATAATTTCAGTAATTCTATTTATTGTATCAATTGCTATTTAAAAATACATTTTAATAAAAATTTCTTTTAAAATTTTTATTTTTGAAAAAAAAAAATACATTTGCGGTACTTTGTATAACATAGTACCTTGTATAATATAATTAGTAATACTATATCCTAATGAAAAACCTTTTGAAAAAATTATTTTTATGTGTATTTCTATTACCATTTTTTTCATTTACAACAATAACAACAAAGCTTGGAGATAAAATAAAAGTTGATGGAATAATTGAATCCAAAGAGTGGGGGGGAGCTCAAATTTTTGATATAAAATATGAGTATGATCCAGGATATAATACTCTCCCCCCTTTTAAAACCACAGCTTATGTTACCTACTCTGATACTAAACTCTATGTGGCTTTTGATGCTAAAATAGAGGATATTAAATACCTAAGAGCTTCAATAAGAGAAAGAGATACTGGATTTATGGATGATTGGGTAGCTATTGCTCTTGATACTTATGGTGATAATAGATCCCTAATTATTGTTGGATCAAATGCATACGGTAGTCAGATTGATTTTAAGATAGGGGTTGGGGAAAATGATGGAGATCCCAGCTATAATATAAATTATGAATCAAAGGGAGTTATTGGTGAAGATGGATATGTTGTGGAAATGGCTATTCCTTTTTCAGAGTTACAATATGAAAAAAAAGACACTTTAAGGTGGAAGGCTTCATTTTTAAGAACGTCTTGGAAGGAAAGCAAAATTGCTGTCTCAAATAATAAATTTGATAGGGGTAATGATTGTATTTCGTGCCAGATTGATACGTATATTGAGCTCGAAGGTGTTAATCCTAAAAAAAGATTAGAATTTCTGCCTTATGTAAGTGGTAATTATGTAGGTAGCTCTGATGGAAATAAAATTAGCTATGATAAGCCTAACTTTAAGGCAGGATTAAGTGCGAGATATGATTTGTCTAGCTCTACTGCTATAGATTTTACAATAAATCCTGATTTTTCACAGGTGGAGGCTGATGTGACAAGAATCAACATTAACTCTCCTTTTGCAATAAACTATCCTGAGAGGAGACCTTTTTTTAATGAAGGAAATGACATTTTAAGTTCTTATGGAGAAGCTGTATATACTCGCTCTATAAATAATCCAATTTTTGCAACGAAACTAGTAAATCAAGGGTCTAAACAAAGGGTCTATTTCCTTACTTTTTACGATAAGGATACACCCTATTTAGTTCCAGGAGAGAATAGATCTTATTTTGGTAAGGGAGAAGAGAGTTTTGGTAATATCCTTCGCTACCAGAGAACTTTTGAAAATGGATCGAATGTAGGCTTTTTGTCGACCAATAGATTTTATAATGAAGGGGGCAGGGGGAATATGTTTGGAGTAGATGCTAAAATTAGATTTAACAAAACCTATAATTTAGATTTTGTGTATGGCAATAGTTTTTCAGAAGAACCAAATAAAGATTGGATATCAAGTTCAGATGTTATTGAAGGTAAAACGGTGGCGCTTGATGGAGAAAAATTTTCTGGTAACGCATTTTCAATAGGATTTAATAGAATTTCTGAACATTGGGGTACTAGTATTGATTATGAGCAATTTTCACCACTATTTAGAGCTGATATGGGTTTTGTTACACAGAATAATTTTAGAGAGTTTTCTTTTGAACAATCTTATATTAATCAAACAGATAAAAAGGTAACCATGTACTTTTCTAAGATTGAGACAGAAATACAATACAATTTTAATGGAAAACTAAAAAGAGTACATTTATTGCCTATTTATGCCATGAGGTTTAAGAATGGATTTTCTTTTAATTATGCTTATAGCTATAATGCATTTGAAGAGTATAAAGGAGATGAATTTAAAAATTTTGCTTCTAATTTTATTGGTTTTAGATATACCCCAAATGAAAAGATTTCAATTTTTTCTAGAAATTTGATTGGAAAAACAATTGCATATAATATAATCAATCCTGAGGTTGGAAAAAGGTTAAGATTAAATTTAAGAATCGATTTTAGGCCAAATGATAAATTGATTCTTTCTCCATCTATTAGCTCAGAATCTATGAAATACATAGGTTCAAATGATAAAATTTATTCAGGCTACATATTAAGATTTAATTCGAAATACCAATTTTCAAATGATTTGTCATTTAAGATTATTGCAGAATATAATGATTTTAGCAGTTCACTATTTATGCAACCTCTTTTGAAGTGGAATCCTAATCCATCGACAGTATTTTATTTAGGTGGAAATACTAATATTAATCATTTAACAGAATCTAAAGATAGTTGGTTGACTGATAACTCACAGTTATTTTTAAAATTGCAATATTTGTTTAAAATAAATTAATTACTTGAGTACAGAGAATTTTAATATACAGATAAGAAAAGGGCTACTAGAATTTTGTGTAATACAAATTATTTCAAGAGGAGAAGTGTATACCTCGGATATTCTTGAGGAATTAAAAAAATCAAAAATAATTGTAGTTGAGGGGACTCTTTATCCATTACTTAATAGATTGAAAACATTAGGTTTTGTTAGTTATAAATGGAAAGAATCTATGCATGGACCTCCTAGAAAATATTATTCTCTTACTGACTCTGGGAAAAAACATATGAAGGAATTAACTGTTTCTTGGAAGGAAATTGATAATTCAGTAAAAAAAATAATTAATTCAAAACTAAAATAATGAATAAAACAATTAATATAAATATAGCTGGAACAGTTTTTAACGTAGATGAAGACGCGTATGACTTATTAAATAAATACTTAGAATCGATTAAATCATATTTCTCAAAAATGGATAAGGATGGTGAAATAATTTCTGACATCGAATCAAGGATAGCAGAAAATTTTCTTTCAAAACTTTCTGATAAAAACAACTCAATCTCACTTTTAGATGTACAGAATATTATAAAAATAATGGGCACATTAGATGATTTTAAAGAAATTTATGATGATGAAAGTAATGAAGAAGATATATCATCTTCAGATGATAAAGATCCTAAAAAATTATATAGAAATATTAGTGATAAAGTAATTGCCGGGGTCGCTTCAGGAATAGGTAATTACTTTCAGGTTGATCCAATAATTATAAGAATTATATTCTTAGCTTCTCTTTTTATTGGTGGCTTTGGGTTGATAGCGTATATAATTTGTTGGATTGGTATCCCAGCTAAAGATGGTTCTGAACCAATTATAACTAAAAGATATTACAGGGATATGGATGATAAAGTGATTGGTGGCGTTGCAATGGGAATTGCAAAATATTTTGGTGTGGATGTATCTATTATAAGAATATTATTTCTTGTAAGTATATTTTTTGGTGGAATTGGTCTTATAGTTTACTTCATTTTGTGGTTTATTACACCTGAAGCAAAGACAGTGGGTGAAAAAATGAGCATGACGGGATATTCTCTTACTCTCGAAAATATAGAAAAATTTATTAAGGAAAAGATTAATCCTGATAATAAAGAAGAAAATATTCTCATGAAAATTATCTTATTTCCCTTTAGGTTAATTGGTCCCTTCTTAAATGGTTTGATAAAACTTATAGTGCCTATAATAAGGATAATGCTAAGCATTGTTCTTTTTGGACTTTCTATAGCAATAATAGTATTGACTGTATTTTTTGCTTTGAGTCAATTAGAAATAATTAATCATATACCTGTACATATAACAAACTTAGATATAGATTTTTATATGTTAGACGGAATAAATTTATCCGTCATTTTTAATGAAATTCCATTTGTTATTATATGCACTATTTACTTAAACTTATTTTTAACTTTAACACTAATTATTATGATGATTACTAAATTTTTATTCAATAGACAACTAACTAAACTATCAACATCTATAGCTATATTTTTTGTTTGGTTAATTACCATTATATTTAATGTAATTGCAATTCCCGTTATGGCCGAAAGATGGCATGATGATGGTCTCATTGATGAGTGGGATGAAACTGGAGTCATTGAAAATTATAAAGAAGCTCAGACTTATACTAAAACTTTTGATATAAAGGATTTTGAAGGTGTAAAAATTAGTATACCAGCAAATATTGTAATAAAAGAATCTGATAAATTCTCGGTTACGATAGATGCAACTGCAAGAGAATTTCAATATTTAGCAGTAGAAAAGTCTTCAGATGATGTATTAAAAATTTATTCTGAGAGAATTAGATGGAGATTGAAACACTGGAAGGGTAGTGACAAAACTTCAATAGTGATAGAGCTTCCTAGTATAAATACTCTTGAAACTTCCTCAGCTAGTAATACTGATATTGAATTCTCCAGTATAGAAGAATTAACACTTGTTTTAAGAGGTGCTTCTGATATAAATATAAACTCTGATATTTCTGAGTTAAACGCTAAAATATCAGGAGCTTCAGATCTTGATATTAATGGCAATGTTGTAGATTCAAATTTCAAAATGGCAGGTGCATCTCGTGTAGATATTGATGGAAAAGGAGAAAGTTTGGTAATTAGGATTAGTGGTGCATCAAAATTTGATGGAAGAGAATTTACTGTGAATACAATTTCATTAATTGCCTCTGAAGCATCAACTTCTCACATTTATTCTGTAGATAGAATTAGTGTAGATGCTTCTTCTGCAAGCAAAGTCTATCATTATGGAACAGGTAGTATTGATGATTTTGATTTATCATCTGCTGCTTCATTTAAGATAGTACATAAAAAATTACATAAACATCAAGAAAAAAATTAAATTAAGTTTAACTAAATAATAATTATATGGATTCAATAAATAAAAACTGGAAATCAGTATTTCTTTTCTCAACTATTTTTTTCGTGCTAGGATATCTAGTAGGAAATAGCTTTAAAGGACATAAACCTATGGGTGGGTTTTTTGTAAGTGATGATATTAAGGGAATGGGTCATATGGGACATATTTTAAAGGGTGATGGAAAAAATGAACACATCGTTATAAAGAAATTTAAAAATGGTGAAAGTACAATAGATGTTAACATTCAAGAGCATATGATGGGTATTCACGAAGATAGTGAAATGGATATTGAGAAGCTAATTAAAGAAGCTGAAGGAAATCCAAATATGACCATTAAAATCGATAGTACTTCAAAGGATGGTAAGAAAGAAATTAGGGTAGAAGTTAGAAGAGAAAAACATAAAAAAGATAGTAATTAATTCGATAATAATTTAGTTAACCTATGTATAACCTAATAAGGATTTATTGGGTAAGTAGATTATCAATTTATTATAATCTTTTAATAATTAAATAGGGTTGTAAAGAAAAAGAATATTTGTAAATTAGATTTTATAATATATTCATCTTAAATATAAATTATTAACCCATGAAGAATCTAATTAAAATATATTTTTGTTTTTTAATATCTATATTTATTCCATTGTTATCTATAGCACAGAAAATAGATAATGATATGATTAAGGATATGCAGTTTAGGCATATTGGTCCAATAGGTAATAGATTAACATCAGTTGCGGGAGTTTCTAATGACCCTTTAATATATTATGTGGGGGCAGCTTCTGGTGGTGTGTGGAAAACTGTTGATGGTGGATTGAACTGGAAACCTATATTTGATGGTCAGGAAGTTCATTCTATAGGTGCTATTGCTGTTGCACCATCTGATCCAATGACTATATATGTAGGCACAGGTGAGAGTTCAATTAGATCCAATGTGTCCATCGGTAATGGTGTATATAAGTCTGAAGATGGAGGTGAGACATGGAAACATTTAGGTTTAAAAAATTCAGGAAGGGTTAGTAGAATCGTTGTTCATCCAGACAATCCTAGCCTTGTATATGTAGGTGCTTTAGGTCATGCTTATTCTCCGCAAAAAGAGAGAGGAGTGTATATGAGTGATAATGGGGGTGTTACATGGAAACATACTTTGTATATAGATGATAATACTGGAATATCCGATATTGTTATGGATCCTAATAATTCAAGGATTTTATTTGCAGGTGCCTGGCAATTAGAACTTAAAACATGGATAAGGGTAAGCGGAGGACCAGGAAGTGGTATTTTTAAGTCTATTGATGGGGGATTATCATGGAATAGACTTAAAGACAATGGATTACCTAAAAAAGATGTTGGTAAAATAGCGCTGGCTATGACTCCAGCTTCACCTGATAGATTATACGCTCTTATTGAAACAGGAGATGGTATCCCTTATAATGGGAAAGAAACAGAATCTGGAGAATTGTGGAGATCTGAAGATAATGGTAAAACTTTTAAGCTTATAAATTCTAATAGAGACTTAGGTTCTAGGCAAGCTTACTACACTAGAACTGCAGCTTCCCCAGATAACGCTAATGAAGTCTATTTTATTAGTTATAAATTTTTTTCTAGTATTGATGGTGGTGTCTCTTTAGAAAATCGCTCACAATTATCTTCCCCTAACTGGGATCATCATGAAATGTGGATTGACCCTACTAATGGAGATAGGATGGCAGTGGCTGGTGATGGAGGAATTTCAATTTCTCAAAATAGAGGAAAATCATGGTTAAGGACATTTTTACCTATAGCTCAACTTTACCATGTAACTACTGATAATAACGTACCTTATAATGTTTTAACTAATAGGCAAGATGGTCCATCGATGAAGGGACCTAGTAGAAGTAGGACAGGAAACTGGTTTGGTCCTGGAATGATACAATCAGGTATGTGGAGAGCTGTTGGAGGTGGTGAGAGTGGTTTTGCAACTGCAGACCCTAAAAATCCAGATATTGTATGGTCTAGCGCATCAGGATATGGACCCCTTGGAGGAATTGTTACTAGATATGACGAGAAAACTAAGCAGTTTAGACAACTAGAGGTATGGCCAGAATTTACTGCTGGAAGCCATGCATCATTATTAAAGTACAGATTCCAGTGGACATTTCCTCTTTTGATTTCTCCACACGACAATAAAACTATTTATGTGACAAGCCAATATGTACATAAAACAACAAATGATGGTCAATCATGGGATGTAGTAAGTCCTGATTTAACCTTAGATGATGAGAAGATGCAAGGATTTTCTGGAGGTCTTACAGGAGATAATATTGCTGTTGAATATGCTAATGTTATTTATGCTTTTGATGAGTCCCCTGTACAACAAGGTGTATTGTGGGCTGGAACTAATGATGGTCTCGTTCATATCAGTCAAGATAATGGAAAGACATGGAATAATGTTACTAAAAACATTCCTAATCTTCCCAAACTTGGAGTTGTTAGGAATATTGAAGCTTCAAAGTGGAGTGCTGGTAAAGCTTACCTTACAATAGAATTCCATCAAGTTGGAAACTTTGATCCTTATGTATATAAAACAGAAAATTTTGGAAAATCTTGGAAGAAAATTACTAGTGGTATTAAAGAAGGAAATCTAAGTTATACAAGGTGTGTGAAAGAAGATCCAGTTAAAAAAGGACTCTTATACCTTGGAACAGAAAACACATTATACTTGTCTTTTGATGATGGGGAAAATTGGCAAGAAATGATGTCTAATTTACCTCATACCCCTATGTATTGGATAGATATTCAAGAACACTTTAATGATCTTGTTCTTGGAACTTATGGTAGAGGAATATGGATATTAGATGATATTTCACCTCTCCAGCAAATGAATAAAAGCATACTAGAAAAAGATATGCATTTATTTAATATAAAACCATCTTACAGGTTTCATAACGTAACAAGTAGTCTTCAAATGTTTCCTGAAGCATCGACAGGTTCTGATCCTCCAAGTGGAGCATCGATTAATTACTGGTTAAAAGAAAAACAAAAAGAAGTAGAAATCATTATAACAAATTTTGATAATGACACTATAAAAACTATTAAGGAAGATGGAGTAAAAGGAATCAACAGAGTATGGTGGGATTTTCAAGGGGAAAGTACTAATGAAATTATATTAAGGACAAAACCTTTATATGCTGAATGGGTATCTCTAGATAAAAATAGAGAGAGAAAAGTTCCGTTTGAGTTATCAATAATGTCACCTCCTGGGACATACAATGTACATTTAAAATTGGGGGATAATATAATAACTCAGAAACTAGAAGTAATAAAAGATCCTCATTCTGAAGGAAGTATCGAAGATATAACACTTCAAAACGATTTGATGAAAAAAATATATGATGATATAAATGTAACTGCTAACTATATAAATTCTATAGAAATTGTTAGGAGGCAACTATTAGATTTAAAATCAATACTTTCTAATACTAAGAAAAAAGAAGAATTAATATTAATAGTGGATAGTCTAGAATCTGATTTTTTAAATCTTGAAAAAAAATTAGTTCAATTGAAGGAAACAGGGACGGGACAAGATGATGTACGGTTTGAAAAGATGATTGGTGGAAAATTAGCTTATCTTGGAGGAAATGTTCCAAACGCAGATTTTAGACCTTCAGATTCTTATTATGAAGTATATGAATTACTAAGTAAAAGATTAAAAGATGTGGGAGTGCAATTTGAAAAATTAAAAAACGAAAGGTTAAAAGATGTTATTAATACCTTAAATGAAAAAGGCGTTAATATGATTATTATAGAATAATTATTTATTCATCTCTCTGTAATTAAACAAACTTCTCATTAATTAACCTGGCCTTTTGAATTATTCTAGGATAGTAGTAGATTGAATACATGAAAAAAATACAATTATTGATTTTTTTATTGGTTCACTTTACCATGTTTTCTCAAAATAAAAATAATATTGATAGTTATAATTATTCAGCATATGGTCTAATTCCAGTTCCGTTTAACGAAGTGACTCTTGAAGATAAATTTTGGAAACCTAGGTTAATTACTCAAGTGGAAACACTCGTTCCATTTGCATTAGATAAAACCATAAACGCGCAAATTGCATTGAGGCAAACTGGAAATTTTTTATCTGGTATAAATGATAATTTACCAGAACCACATGCATATCAATCATCAGATCTTTATAAAGTAATGGAAGGTGCTGCTTACTTATTGTTTTTAGAAGAAAATCCAGGTCTAGAAAAACGTATGGATGATATTATTGATTTAATAAGTAGTGCTCAAAAAAAAGATGGATACTTATATGTAGGTCATATAACTGGAGTGTCAAGTGGTATATTAAATAAAATTAAAGATCCTACAATTTTTGACAGAAAGCCAAATGAAGTTGATCTTGCTAAAAATACAATGGTTTGGATGATGGGGGATAGACCTTACTCAAATGTTATCCATAGTCACGAATTGTATAACATGGGTCATATGTATGAAGGTGCTATTGCATATTATCAAGCTACAGGAAAAGATAAATGGCTAAAAGTTGCTGAAAAAAGTGCCCAACACATTAATAAAGTTTTTTTTGAGGGAGATCCAAATTATAATAATGGAAAACCAGTTAATCAAGCTCCAGGTCATCAAGAATTAGAGCTAGCATTAACAAAACTATATAGAATTACGGGCAATGAAATGTATTTAAATATGGCTAAGAAATTTTTAGATATTCGAGGAAAAACATTTATACCTAATGGAGAACGATATAATTCTCCAATATATGCACAGCAGCATTTGCCAGTGACTGAACAAAGGAAAGCAGTAGGCCATGCAGTTAGGGCTACTTATTTATATTCTGGTATGGCTGATGTGGGAGGTCTTTTTGGAATCAGTGATTATGATAAAGCACTCAAAAGTATATGGAATGATATTGTTGATAAAAAAATGAGTATAACAGGTGGTTTAGGAGCAGTTCAAGGTATTGAAGGATTTGGACCTGATTATGTTTTACCAAATAAAGAAGCCTATAATGAAACTTGTGCAGCAGTAGGAAATGTTTTTTTTAATTTCAGAATGTTTTTACTAACTAAAGATGCTAGGTATATGGATGTAGCTGAAATTTCACTTTTAAATAATTCTTTAGCGGGAGTTAATATTGAAGGCAATAAGTTTTTTTATGTTAATCCCCTTGAAGCTGATGGAACTACAGAATTTAATCATGGAAAGGCAGGTAGATCAGCATGGTTTAATACGGCATGTTGTCCATCAAACATAGCAAGGTTAATACCACAAGTTTCTGGAATGATGTATTCATTTTCTGGTGATGAAATATATTTAACTTTTTATGGAAGTAATTCTAGTAAAATAAAATTAGAATCTGGAATAGTGAGGATAAAACAAAAATCTGAATATCCATTTGATGGCAAAGTTGATTTAACGATTTCTCCTAATTCTAGTCAAAAATTTAAATTAAAACTTAGAATTCCAAGCTGGGCAAATTCAAAGCAATTCGTGCCAGGCGAATTATATAGTTATGAGAATAAAAATTATGAAAAATGGCAGCTATCGATAAATGGAGTACAAATAAATGCAAAAACTGAAAATGGTTTTGTTACAATTGATAGAACATGGAATGTAGGAGACAAGGTGACACTAGATCTTCCAATGAATGTAAGACTAAACAAAACAATCAACAAAGTGAAGGAAAATAAAAATAGGGTAGCAATTACAAGGGGACCTCTAGTATATGTTGCTGAAGGTATTGATAATTATGGCCCAGTTCAAGAGTTTTATATAGAGGATATGGTTGATAATAATAAGATAAAAATAAAAAAAATAAATACTGGAATTCTTAAAAATGTTGTGAGTATAATATTTCCAGCAAAAAAATTAAATAATAAAATAGAAGAAACATTTTTAAAAATGATTCCCTATTATGCTTGGAATAATCGTGAAAATAGTTCTATGATTGTTTGGATCCCTTTTATAAAAAAATAATAGAATTGATTTTTAATTCATTCTTTCCATTTATTAATTGCTATATAAATTATATTATTTTAAAACTATAAAAACTAATTCATAAAGAGAGTACTAGAAAAAATGAAAAAAATAATATACCTGATGTTGTTAATGTGCTGTTCGAAAAGTATAGTGTGCATAGCACAGGCACCCGAAATAACATCCCAGAAAATAGGGTTGATGGTAGAGGGATTATATGAAGAGGAATCAAAAGCTATTCAGAAATTTTTAGTAAGCCAAGAAAAACTTGAAAGTGTGAAAATCAATAATAGTTTATTAATGAACGGACAGTTAGAATCACTTGATCTGACTCATATTTGGATACATCAACTTTCTGGAAATTATGAAGAATATAAAAAAAATAACGTTGGAGAACTTATAAAAAAGTTTGTTGAGAATGGTGGTAATCTCATTCTTTCCATGGAGGCAGTAAGATTGCTGAATGACTGGGGCATTGAAAAAAATCCCCTTGAAATCAAAAAGGATTCAATATCAGATAATGGATTTGGTAGACCTTTGGGATTTCACTCTTTTAAATCCCACCCTGTTTTTGAAGGACTGCATGGTGGAGTTTACCCATGGAAAAGTAAAGAAGATCATACAGTTCTTAAAATTGGTTTTTTTGATGATCGTCTACCTGACACAACTATTTCAAAAGTAATCGGTGTTGAATGGACCTATATTACGTTTCATGAAAACAATAAATTGGTATTGGAATACCAATGGGGAAAAGGTAAAATAATTACTGTAGGAGCTTTTTCTTATTTTTCCAAGGAAAATTACAACACCCACGAACTGCATCGCTTTTATTCCAATATATTTAAATATATGGCAGGAAATGTCAAAAATATTGAATCAAACTATTGGAACTATTCTCCTCAAAAAGTCACGATACTTAAACAAAATTTTTCAAACATCGATGTTTCTCAAGCATCTAAATGGATCTTGCCAGAATTTACAATTAATTTAAAGAAACAAGAAGCAACTAATAACGTTGTCATAATGTCGGGACGACGAATGGTAGTTATAGGCAAACAAAAAGGTGGGATTGATGAAGTTTGGACAAGTCCTTTCATGTCTTTTAAAGATGTAGAAACAGGGGTATTGTTGAAGAATTCGGATGTTGTATTTTGGTTAAAAAATCTAACTCCATCAATCACATCATCTCCCGAGTTACTTATTAGAGAATATGAAGTAGGAGGAACGTTTCTAAAAGAAATAACCACGATCTCCTTGGACAAACCAGTGGGTATTGTACATTACGAATGGGAAGGCGAAGAGGTATTAAAAATATTTATGAAATACACCTCTAATTTCCGTTACATGTGGCCCTATTCAGAAAAAGTAACTTCTTCGATTTCTTACAAATGGGTACCGGAAATGAACGCTGCTGTCAGCTCTGGACAATCCGAAAAACTGGTAAACATTATGGGCTTCAGTAGTAAACCTGAAATATTTAAATTGGGACAATATGATGGATTCAATTTAAATAATGGAAGTCCTATTGGAATTAAAACAGATTTAAAACAGGTTAGCGGACTTTTTTGTTTTGATGCCAAAGATGTAAAAGGAAAATTTAGTGCTTATATGGTAGCAGGGGATGATGGCATTGAGAAAACTATAGAAACCTATAAGTCAGAATCTAATAATTTCAATCAACTTTTTATGAAATCATCCGAATATTATAAAGATCTGCTTGATAATAGTCTGATGTTAACTACTCCTGATGATCAATTCAATGAGGGGTATAGGTGGGCAATGGTACGTTCGGATCAGTTTTTTCAAGAAACTCCAGATATAGGAACATCTATGGTGGCTGGATTCGGTACTACGTTACAAGGATGGGATGGTGGACATAGGATTAGTGGACGCCCTGGGTATGCCTGGTATTTTGGTCGGGATGCACAATGGACAGGTCTTGCGGTTAATGCTTATGGTGGACATAAAATGGTGAAAAAAATTTTAGATGTATTTACCAATTTTCAAAGTTTAAACGGTAAGATTTACCATGAGCTTACAACGAGTGGTGCTGTTCATTATGATGCTTCGGATTCGTCCCCTCTGTATGTTGTATTGGCAGCTCATTATTTAAAGTATTCGGGAGATATTGAATACATTAGAAAGATTTGGCCCTCTATTAAAGGGGCAATGGATTTTTGTTACAGCACAGATACCGATAACGATGGTTTAATTGAAATAACTAACGTTGGACATGGCTGGATAGAAGGGGGTTCAATGTTTGGAACCCATACCGAAATTTACCTTGCCGGTTGTTGGGCTGCTGCTTTGGATGCTGCTTCCTATATTGCGAGCAGTTTAAACAATGATGGATTATCAGATTTATATCATAAAAATGCACAAAAAGTGCGAAAAATTATTGATGAAGATTTTTGGAATAATGAAGGGCAGTATTTCTATAATGGCAAAATGATTGATGGTTCATATATGAATGAAGAAACTGTATTGTCTGGAGTTCCAATTTATTTCGATGCTATCATTGATCCTGTAAAAGCATTTAAAACAGCATCATCTTATGCAAGCAATTTATATTCATCGGATTGGGGCGTTAGAATTTTACCTGAGAGTAGTAAAGGTTTTAACCCTAAGTCATATCATTCTGGTATGGTTTGGCCATTGTTTGCTGGTTGGGCATCTTTGGCCGAGTATAAAACTGGAAACTATGTGAGTGGATATAGTCATATTATGAATAATTTATTAATGTATCGTTATTGGAATTTGGGAAGTATTGAAGAAACTCTCAATGGTGAAATATTTAGCCCCGCTGGAGTATGTAGTCAACAGGGGTGGTCAGAATCAATGGTTTTGCAACCTATTATTGAAGGGATGTTAGGAATAAGTCCAGATGCATTATCCAATCAAATTTCTTTATCTCCTCGCTTTCCATGGCATTGGAAAGAAGTAAAAGTGGATAATATTATTTTTGGCAACCATAAAGTTAATTTTAAGATGTCAAGGACGGCAACTTCAACTACTTTTCAGTTCCAAGAAGCACTTGAAAATGGAAGTATTATGCGTCTATCACCATCTTTACCACTTAGTACCACTATAAAAAAAGTCATGGTTAATGGAGAAAGTGTAAAGTATACAGTACTTGATAATGCTGAAAGTGTAAATTTAGTAATTGATGGATTGGTTATAAATGGTAGAACAATAGTTAAGATTATTCATTGGAATGGCATAGGTGTCATTCCAATTGTAAATATGCCTGAACCCGGCAGTACTAACAAGGGGGCAAAAGTTGTACAACAGCAATTATCTGATAAAAATTACGAAATATTCATTGAAGGTCTACCAAATGAGACCTACCAATTTAAGGTAATGTCACATGTTAAAATAAAAAAAATCACTAATGGAAATATTGTAAATAAAAAAGGGAACATTTATACTGTTGAAACCACAATACCGCAATCTTATCAAAAATATATGAGGCAAAAAATTTCGATAAATTTAAAGTATTGAGTAAAAATTTAAAAAAGTAAAATAAAAAATGTTTTCAACTCATTTTATTGTTCATTCTATTTCATCCAGAAAATTAAGGGTACTTGAAAAAAATATTAAAATATTATTTTCTGATAGAAGAAAGTATAATTTTTTTATAAAACATTCTAAGTATAAAGGACATGCTGTTGAATTAACGAAAGAGTCTATAAAAGAAAAGGCAAATGTTATAGTGGCTTGTGGTGGAGACGGAACAATAAATGAGGTTGCAAGAAATGTTGTTTTTAGTTCTATAATTTTTGGTATTGTTCCAATGGGATCTGGAAATGGTTTAGCGAGGTATTTAAATATTCCCAATAATATTTTAGAGGCATTAAAAATTATAAAGGAAAAAAGTATAAAAAAGATTGATGTAGGAAAAATTAATGATGATTATTTTTTTTGTAACACTGGTGTATCTTTTGATGCTTTTTTTATGAGAAATTATAATTATTATAATCAAAGAGGAATGATAGGATATGCTAGAGCATTTCTTGTTTCATTGTTTGATTTTAGATATTTAGAAACTAAGATAGATGGAGAGGGACTAAATCAAACTTCAAAACCATTTTTGCTTCTTATTTCTAACACGAATTTATTGGGTTATAATATATCTATTTTACCAAATGCTTCAATATTTGATGGAAAATTAGATCTTATTGTAGTTGAAAAAATGAGCTGGTTAAAAATTTTTCTTTTTTTTATTATGACTGTTTTTAGATATTATCCTAAAATTAATAAAGTTAAGAGATCTAAAATTTACTATGTAACTCTCCATTCTCAAGATAAGAATTTTATTTACCAAATTGATGGCGATTTTGTAGATAAAAAAACAAATAAACTTGTAGTTTCTGTTTTACAAAAAGGACTTAGTGTAATCGTCCCATGTTAATATTAAAATAGTAAAGTTTAAATAGCAGAGTATTTATTATTTACTTAACCAATAACTAATTTTAAAAGTTAGGCTCCAACTTTTTTTGTCAATAAAGTATTCGTCTTGACTATTAAATACAATAAATAGATCTGATGTAGGTTTATATCTCCATTGAAATCTAGAATTAAAACTTAATAATTTATTTTGTTGATTGTATTGAAATGTATTTGTAAAAAAAAGTGAACGATTAAAAGTGATATCTGTTTTAGATCCAATTAACCAATAATTACGTACATTCCACGGATCACCTAAATAAATATGTGTATAATTTATAATTCCATTTAAACTTAAATAAGGCTGGATTCTATAACCAATTTCTGTAAATACTTCATGGGAGGTACCCTCATTGTAAAATCCCCCTTTATTTGCTTGAAAATTAAAAGTAAATAGACTTTGAGGTTTACTAGAGTATTCAATTCCTACAGTATTCCATTTATGTTCACTTAAAGCTTCTAAATAAGAAATTTTTTCTTGAGTAGGATCAAAATTATTTAATAATTTCACAAACAGATGGTTGAAGATGAATTTAAACTTAGAACGATTATTAAAATTAAACTCATAATTAAATTTTCCTAAAATATCAGTATTATTTTCTAATGCATTAAAATATTGTTCTTGATAATAACTAGGGCCATGTGATATGAGTTTTACTTCCTTTTTTAAATAAAACAAATAGCCTAGAAGACCACTGATTTTAAAATAGTCTTTACGGGGTATATAACCCACTTCAGCATTAAATCCTTTTCCTACAAATTCTTGTTGAATTTTTGAGTACCAATGTGTGGATTTGTATTCTAGATGTGAAGCAATAGTACTTGCATTAGAATTATGATTTGGATTAAAAGATTTAATATAGAATGTTTTAGCATTCCAGAGGTTGTTAGAAGATGCATAATTATATTCAATTCCCAGAGTTCTGTTATACCTATTTATATTAGGGTGTTTGTCTTTGCTGATGTTTAAACCTTGTTTGTTTATAAGTATTAGTCCTATATTAGAACGAGCCATAATTTTTTGTTGAAGTGATAGAACTGAAAAATTTTCTTTAGGAATTCCATCGTTATCTAAGGATTGAGTTTGAATATCCATAACTCCTAATCTTAGGTTTTCATTAATGTTACCACTGAGTCGAACTCCCCCATCAATAGGAACACCCAATCCAATTCTTCTAGAAAAGAAAGGACGAATATTATCGTATCCAAAATTGGCAAATAGATCAGCATTTTCAAGAAAAAATTGACGTTTTTCAGGATAAAAAAGTTCAAAACGATCTAAATTAGTTACTTCTTGATCTACATCAACTTGTGAAAAATCAGGATTTATAGTAATGTCTAAATTCAGAGAAGAACTTAGCCCTAATTTAATGTCACCACCTACATTAAAATCAGAGCTATACTCCATTAAATGGTTTTTGTTTATCCGAGTGTACGTATAGGGGATGAGTGAAAAATTTTTTGTTTGAGAAGGGGGTGGAGAATCCCAAATGATTGAACCTGTGTAAGCTAAACTTACCGATGGAAATTGTCTAGGAACTGGAGCCCAACTTGATTTTTCGCTAGCTTTTAGATCTAAGCGTCCAAAATTTATTCCCCATTGAGTTTGTCCCTTTTTGTATCTTATGGATGAAAAAGGAATGGCTATTTCACATACCCATTTTTCTTCATCAAAAACAACTTCTGAAAACCATTTGGTGTCCCAGCTTAAGTCAACTTTTCCTCCATTGAACATAGTTCCATCCCATTGAGCACCAAAAGCATTCAAGCCAAATGAAAACCCAGTTGTGAGGTTGTTAAATGGATCAATTGCTATAAGTAAGTTATCGTTTTTTACAAAACTAAAATCTCTACGAAATGATTCTACATTATAGGGTCCTTTTGTTTTATTGTTATAAAAAATTACTGCAAAATAAAAATATTTATCATCAAAAGTCATTCGTGCTTCAGAATGCTGAGTGGCAGGACGATTATCTAAAGGAACAATCATATGGAAGTTTTTGGCTACATCAGCTTCTTTCCAAGCTGATTCCTCAATCAATCCATCAACAATAATTGGTGTAGAAGTTTTGTGAATGTGTAGAAGGTAATCGCTATTTATTTTTTGAGCAATACATAATGTGCTAAAACATAATGTACAAAAGAGCAAGATTGAATTCCTCACTTTTAAAATTTATGATTATTTATATAATCACTTCTAGTGATTAATTTCTAAACGTCCAGGTGTATAAGGAGCACCAATAGCCTTTAATTTTTCTTCTAATTCTTTAATATCTACTTTTAGTAAAGCAATAATTTGTTTATTTATTGGATCATATTCTTCTTTAGCTATATCAAAACTTTCTAAGTGAGTTTGTGTTGGTGAGGCTGTAGAATACTTTTGCTCACTTACTATAATTCTTACTCGATTTGAAGGAGTTGGTAATTGCTGAATATCTAAACGATTCTTTAAAGGATCTCCATTTAGTTTTATACTAATCTCTTTTATTTTTAACTCAATATTTCTTACTGAGTTAGATAAAACATCAATAGGTTGTTCTACTAATTTTATAGCTTCTTTAATGTATTTAATTTTATTTTCTACTTCAGAAAGCATACGCTGACTAGTTTGAATTTCTCCTTGAAGAGTGGAAACTTTCCTCTGGAACGCTACTTTAGAAGCTCTATCTTCTGATGGCATAACTGTATTATCCAATGCTTTTACAGTAAAAGAAGTAGGTAAAACCAAACTACTTAAGACACCTTTATGATAATAACCTAATTCAATAGTAAAAGTACCTGGATTCACAAGTGTTCCTTCAGGTACTCCAGCAAAAGGATTATAGAATGATGAACTGTTTAAATTAATAGGATTTTTTTCTTCGTATCTTAAATTCCAATGAAAGCGTTGTAATCCTTTTGAAGGTTTTTTGAATACTTTTTTAACTACGTTTTCAGAAGCATCTTTAATTGTAAACACTAGTTGAGGTTCTTCCTCATTTGACTCAGAATATAAGGAACTATAACTTGGATATGGAGTGTCACTCTTTAACTTTATGAGTTCTTTTTCCTTTTTTTGACGTTTCTCTTTTAGAGATTTATAACTCTCACCGTAGTAATATGTAATGATAGCTTCTGGATCAAGATTAGTAGCTGTATAATAATTATCACCTTGAAAAGCTTTTCCTGGTAATCCTAACGGCATACTTTTTTCCCACATCAATGCTTCTCTAATCGGATAGATTGATGCTTTAGCAATTGGTTTAGCATTTTCAATATTTCTTAATGCTGAATAGTCATCTAAGACATAAAATCCTCTTCCAAATGTACCTAATACTAAGTCATTTTCACGTTTTTGGATGGCAATATCTCTAACGGCTATTGTTGGTAATCCATTCTTTAAAGCTTTCCATCTTTCGCCTCTGTTTGGAGAGAAAAACACACCAAATTCTGTACCACAAAAAATAAGGTTTTTATCAATATGATCTTCTTCTATTGAATAAACACTACCACGTATTGGTAGGTTGTTAGCGATAGATTTCCAAGTATTTCCTCTGTCATCAGATTTAAAAATATAAGGCTTAAAATCTCCATACTTATGATGATTAAAAGCAATATAAATCACATTAAAATCATGCTGAGATAAATACACACTGTTCACGTATGATTGTTTTGGGGCTCCGGGTATATTGTCAATTTTACGCCAATTATTACCACCATCTTCAGATATTTGAATTAATCCATCATCTGTACCTATAACTAATAAATTAGCATCAATAGGGGATTCAGAGAAAGAAACTATAGTTCCATAAGGTGAAGTAGCACCATTTTTAGCAATTGCATCTATACTTAACACTCTATCGTAAACTTTAAGTGTATTTCTATCTATTTTTCTAGATAAATCATTGCTAATTACTTTCCAACTATTTCCGTAATCATCAGATCTAAATACTTTATTTGCAGAAAAATATAATCTTCCACTTTTATGTTTGCTTACAGCTAATGGTGCATCCCAATTCCATTTATAATCTACTTCTCCTTTACCTGCTTTAGGTTTAATACCAACTTCTTCACCACTTTTTTTATCGTATCTAACCAACCATCCGTATTGTGATTGTGCGTAAACAATGTTTGGATTTTCTTGATCTATTTGTGATTCAAAACCATCACCTCCATGAGTAATAAACCAATCTTGATTAGTAATTCCGTGTGCAGTATTTACTCTAGAAGGACCTCCTAAACTAAAATTATCTTGTGTTCCTCCATATATGTTGTAAAAAGGAAAGTCATTATCTAAAGCTACTTTATAAAACTGTGTGACAGGAAGATTCTCTTTAAAATCCCAACTTTTTGCAGCATCAAATGTTTCGTATATACCTCCATCGCAGCCTACAAGCAAATGCTTATTATTATTTGGATTAATCCATATAGAATGATTATCAACATGTTTAAAATCTTCACCAACATTTTTAAATGTCTTACCACCATCATGAGTAACGGTCATCCAAGTTTCCATACAATACACTGTGTTTACATCTACTGGATCAGCAATAATTTTTTGGTAATAATTACCACTAGTAAAGTGATCACTCTGTTTTTCCCAAAAAGCTCCTCTATTTGTAGATTTATAAAAACCACCCTTTTTGTTTGCTGCTTCAACAATAGCATAAATTGTTTCTGGATCAGCAGGTGATATCGTTAAACCTATTCGACCTAACTCTACTTTTGGTAAACCTTTTTGAATTTTTTCCCATGAATTTCCACCATCAGTTGTTTTATATAGCCCCGAACCTGGTCCTCCACCAACATAAGTATAGACGTGTCTTCTACGTTGTAGAGTTGAAGCATATAATACTTCTGGATTTCTTGGATCCATTACTATGTCGCTTACACCTGTATGTTCATCTATATTTAATACATTATTCCAAGTTTTACCACCATCTTCACTTTTGTATAATCCTCTATCACCACCTTTACTCCATAGCGGACCAACAGCAGCAACATATATTATATTTGAGTTTTTAGGATGGACAATGATTTTACCTATATGCTCTGAGCTCTTCAATCCCATGTTTGACCATGATTTACCAGCATCCGTTGATTTATATACTCCATCACCATAACTTACAGAGCGTTGATTATTGTTTTCTCCTGTTCCTATCCAAATAACGCTTGAATTGTTAGGATCTATAGTAACACAACCAGTAGAATAAGAATTCTCATTGTCAAATATTGGTTCATAATGTAATCCAGAATTAGTAGTTTTCCATACACCACCAGAAGATGTAGCAACATAATATTCGAAAAAATTATTAGGATTTACAGCAATATCTGAAATTCTACCAGAAGTTAAAGCTGGACCTACACTGCGCCATTTTAAACCATTTAAACTGATATCGTCTAATGGATGAGTTTTTTCTTTTTTTTGTTTTTGTGAATAAGAAAGTGCAGTAATGGAAAGAAATAGAAGTAATAAAATAGTAAATTTTTTCATTTTTTTAAGGTATTAGATTTAGTTGATCTTTTAAAACTATCTATTTTTTTATATCAAACATTTATAAATTAAAAAAAAAATGTAAATTGTTAAGATTATGCTTAGTAGGTTTTTTTCATTAGTATTCTTTTTAACGTTATTTCTAGTATCCTGTGGAGGAGAAGAAGAAGCAACACCCACTCCTATAGACCCCCTAGATACACAGGGAAATCTTCTTAATGGAAGTTGGATAGTAAAAGATGCAAACTCTGTTACTAAAGATGGAACCATTGTAGATGTCTTTACTAACCTTACTTTAACTATTTCTGGAGGAAGTAAATCTGGTGGAAACTATTCTACTTCAAATTCTGATAGCGCAGAAATATGGCCAAATTCTGGAATGTGGACATTTTCTAATGGAGATAAAAATAAACTTTTACGAAGTGATAATGTCGTGTTGAGCATCTCAATATCAGAAACTACACTAAGGACTAGTTTTACAACATCGGGTGGACTTAAGGATGGAAACTGGGTTTTTGAGTTTGTAAAACAATAACAAAATGAGTGATATATACAAATCACTTACAATTCTATTTTTTTATCATTTCTTTTAATGGATTTTCTCAGGTTGATACTGATGGAGATGGTGTAAATGATGATGTTGATGAGTGTCCTGGTACATTAATTGGAGAAAATGTTGACATAAAAGGATGTCCACTTCCATTATTTGTAGAGAATATTTCTTTTATTAATAAAGTTTATCCTAATCCTACTAATAATGAATTTATTGTTGAATTAAAAGATAATTCTAAAGTTGAAAAAGTAGAGTTTGTTGATTTTAGTGGTAAAATAATAATACCTAATAAGGTAGAGTCGAATAATTCTTTAATTAGGATTAATGTATCTAATATAATAGAAGGTATCTATCTATTACACATTACAACAGATAAAGAAGTTAATAAAGTTAAGGTAATAATAGAGAGATAATAAAGCGGGATGGATGGGACTCAGACCTTGTCATTACACTTTCAGATTTAAGTAATTTTTTTAATAACGTCAAGTTATACGCCATGTAATTAATATAAATAATTTTTTAATTATTCTTAATATTATTAGATTAGATGAATGAAAAAGTTTATTGTTTTTTTATTATTAATATTCAACTCTTATTTGTCTATTTCGCAAAATTTACTTGGATCAATTCAGGAAAACACAAATGCTGCACTTCCATTATCATATAATTTTATGGAATATGTTTTTCCAGAACCTGATGACGAAGGAATTTGTTCTGGTTCAATAAATTCAACAGCATTTCTAGATCAAATTTTTTTTTCTCAAACACACCGAAGATTTATTGATCATCCATTTCATTTTTTAATAGGGCATAGACCTGCATTATTGCAGTTAGCTATTACAGGATCTGGAGCATCTCCAGATGTTAAGGTTGAAGGTTTTATGAATGGTACATCATTGGGAGTAAAATGTCTTAATGGGCCAAGTAATTTACCTCAAACAATTAATACAAGTATTCCTAACTTTGAGGATTATTTTTCTGTGACATTTCCTAAAAGTTGGTTAAAAATAGGTCTTACCTTAGAGATTAGAATTGGATCATTTACAAAAACACTTTCAGAAGAAGATCTAAAAATAGGTCCTTATACTGAGCTAAATTTGGTACAATTTGATTTGGATATTTTGGACTATAATACTGAGGAACCTAAACATAAAATAATTGATAATTTTTTACAAGAAGTTGCATCAGCAATTCCTGCTAGTGTTGTACGTTATGGAAAATTTCCCGAAAGAATATATTTACCTGAAATTATTGCTAATAATGGATCAGAGAATCTTGTTAAATTCACAAAAAAAACTGATTTCAGTGATAATAACATTACAAATATCGCTAGGACAGGAATTGCATCAGCAATTAATAAGAATTTTAGAAGATCTACTAATGCTTTTCTTTCTACTCATTCTTTTGGTAATATATTAAATATGACAGGAGTAGGATTAGGCTGGTATAAAACTTTAGTAAGTTTTAGTTATGATTTTAATTTTATCCATGAATTAGGTCATACCTTCAATCTTCCTCACTGGGGAAGTGTTTATGAGTTAGAAAATCCTAATTCAAACCAGTTCTCATATCCTTATGGAGGAGATCCACTGAATTATAACAATAATAGTGGTAATGGAGGGGGAGGGGGAGAATCATGGAACTTTATTCAGCATCTTTATGAGTTTGTAAGCCCAATTTGTGAAATCCCTCGATATACTGGCACTCCTGGAACAGAAAGATCGGATGCTATGCAAAGGGGAAATAATTGTTTTGAAGTAAGATCATATGGAGTTGGACCCTGGGATGGTTTTGGAGATTTTTCTGCATTGGCTATGCATAGATTTTTAATTGGATTTAATGAAGTTTATAGCGGTAATGTTAATTACAGAAATGAAGAAAAATATTTTCAATTTAGAACAACAAGAGGAGAACCTATAATTTCTCTTGAAAATGGAAAAAGAATATATACAAGAGATCCTCTTCAAAATACTTCAGGTCTTAATAAGGAAGAGGAATTTCCTCTTCCAGGTGAAGAGAAAATTAATCAAAATGTATACCTAATTTATGGGTTTGCCCATGAAACACAAACCGAAGCTAATCTAATTTACAAACCAATCAGATATAATGGAACATTGCCTCCTATTATAGATCCAACTGATCCTGATACTTTTAATAGTTTAAAATCAAATCCTATTTACTCCAAGTACTTTAATAAACCAAAAGATATTACTTTAAAAATTACATATCATGACGGTGAAATTTTACATGTTTTAAATCCAAATGATGGATATCAAAGAAAAGAGGATTTTAATGGAATCTATAATAATAGCAGAAAAGATCTTGATTTTTTTTCTATTGTTGTACCAGGTGATAAGGCAATAGTTAAGGTTGAATTGTTTAATCGTTCTTTTTATATTGGTGACTCAAATAATGATAAGGATGGTAATATAAATTATTACACTAATATAAATTCTCAAAATTTTATGGACGAGGCAACTTTTCAAGCCGAGTGGGTATCAGTTAATGTTGATACTGATAATGATGGCATAGAAGATGTTCAGGATAACTGCCCGTTTATTGCAAATACTGATCAGCTAGACTCTGATACTGATGATATTGGTGATGTGTGTGATCTTGATGATGACAATGATGGAGTATTGGATACTTTAGATAACTGTCCTTTAATTGTTAATTCTGGACAAGAAGATTATAATAATAATGGAGTGGGGGATGCTTGTGGAGATCCACCACCATTATTTATAGAGAATATTTCTTTTATTAATAAAATTTATCCTAATCCTACAGATAATGAACTGATTGTTGAATTAAAGGATAACTCTAAAGTAGAAAAAGTAGAATTTATTGATTTTAGTGGTAAAATAATAAAACCAAATAAAGTTGTGAAAACTCAAAATAGATTAGATATTAATGTGTCTAATATAATAGAAGGTATCTATCTTTTACATATTATTACAGATAAAGAAGTAAATAAAGTTAAGGTAGTAATAGAGAGATGAGAGTAAATATTTTCACAATTTTATTTTTTGTAAGTTTTTTTGGGTTTTCTCAGATTAAAACACCTCAGCTAAGTCCAAGTTCAGAATTAGAACAAATGGTTGGTTTGACTAAAATAGAGGTTGAGTATAATAGACCTTCAAAAAGAGGAAGAGTCATTTTTGGTGATTTAGTTCCATTTGGAAAGCTATGGCGAACGGGAGCCAATAGCAGTACTAAAATAAGTTTCTCAACAGGTGTTGAGATAAATGGAAATAAAATAAAAGAAGGAACTTATTCGATTTTTTCAATACCAAACAAAGATAATTGGGATGTGATTTTATATTCCGATGCTGAATTATGGGGAGTTCCTAAAGATTGGGACGACAAAAAAATAGTATTTAAATCAAACTACAATTCTCTTAAATTTAATTCAGGAAATGAATTAGAAACATTTACCATTTCTATAAATAACGTTTCAAATACCTATTTTGATCTATCTATCGCATGGGATGATACATATGTTAAAGTTAGAATAGATGTACCTAGTCGTCAAATGGTTGAGTCTAGTATTGAATCAGTAATGAATGACTCGCCTAAAGCATCAGATTACTATGCTGCTGCGGTATATTACAGGCAAGAAA
>Ga0310123_10000605_pt1 | contig 31744 bp, 28 predicted proteins | sample CB6_AW_1057_MG_FD_203505 | JGI IMG/M metagenome (GOLD analysis project Ga0310123, IMG submission 203505) | Marine microbial communities from Western Arctic Ocean, Canada - CB6_AW_1057 | ecosystem: Environmental > Aquatic > Marine > Oceanic | place: Canada: Western Arctic Ocean | collected... | reverse complement strand
CACACTGCGTGTGAAGCCGAACCCGAAACCAAGGCTCTGCCGCAACCGGGCCATGACATTGGCGCGGAACAACCCGGCATTGCGAACGATGGTGTAGTCGGTATCGACGATCTGATCCTCACCATAGACGTCCAAGGTGACAAGGCGGTCCTGGAGCTGCTGCTTTCCGCTTTGGTACCCACCATCGATATTCGCGAAGAAGCGTTGCTCGGCTTGCTGGGCCTGAGCGGAAGACGCTACCCCCACCACGACGACCAGCCCCAACATTAGGACACGCGTTAACTCGATCATCTGTATCTAGCCTCCTTTACCAACTGCTCTCAGAACACCGACCACACACCCTGATCTCGAGTGCGGCATACCGTACCATCTGCCTAGGGCGTCACCGAGCCCTCGGGACACTAACACACTCGCCTAGGCCTGAGCAGCAAACCACGCTCGACGCCATCCGCAAGATCTCGTATGATATCGGTCGATCTTGGGGCCAATCCGGCTGAGTTAGGCGCCAGTTTTTCGGAGAGGGAAGTTGAGATTCCAGACCTGCTCGGTGTGTGTAGTCCTCGCCAGTTTAACGGCGGTCATCGTAGCGTGCGACTCCGGTCCGATGAGCCCGACCGCGCCAACCAGCCAATCGGCCGTCGGGGGTGGTGCTCTGGTCGCGACCATCGCCGACCCAGGTCTGTCCCAAGAAACGGTCATGCTGAAGGCAACGGCGCCCGGTCTCGTGTCACCGGGCGACGGCGTGGTGGTGACCGATCCGGCGGTCGTGCTCACCGCGACCAGCCCAGCAACGCTCTACGCCGTGCCCTGGGCATTCCAGGTGAGGTTCGAAGTCTACGTGCACTCGAACCCTGGGCAACCGATCCATTCGGACATGGTCCCTCAAGGTCAGGAATTGACGACGTCCACGCTCTCCGTCGGTACCCTCGAAGATTTGACACTGTATGTCTGGCGCGCTCGCGCCGAGAGCGACGGAGCATTCGGACCGTGGTCAGCTATCTACGGATTCAATACCGCCTTCGCATCAGTCGAGCCACCGACACCGCTGTTGCCAGTGGGAGGGATCGTGACGAGCACTTTGAGTCCATTCTTCACCTTGAAGAATGGCGCGGTCACCGGCGATGTGGGCACGGTGTTAATTGAGGTCGAGCTCGCACTCGACAACACGTTTACGAGCGATGTCGAAATACTCCGGACACATACACGGTCTCGAGGCGAGACGAACCTATTCCTCAGCAAGGATCTGATGCCGGCCACCCGGTACTACTGGCGCGGTCGCAGCACGAACAAGAATCTTCCGGAGACGTCTCTACTCCCGGGGGATGACAGCACCGCTCCGTCTGGATTCTCCCCGCAGACCGCGATTCAGCTGACGAGCGATTGGTCGGAGACGGCGACCTTCCGTACGCCAACCGCCGAGGCGGCTACCCCGACGACACCGTCGGTTCCGAGTCCGGGACCGTCGGCTCCGAGTGGCGGATCGTGCTGTCCCCCACCTAACCGATTGGCGGTCGTCCAACAGGTCGCGGCGGAGACCGGCTATCCGGGCTCCGGAATCAACGTGACAGACTTCACGCAGGCGGTGGCTGCTCGTCTCGCCCAAGAGGATGGCGACTGGGGGCGACGGATCAACGACAGCGGACCGCTTGGAAAAGACACGGTCGCCTATCGCGTCGGCGGCCAAAACGACAATCCGTTCAGTATCGACATCGTCGCTGGCGCAACCACGTCCAACCCGGTCGTCCATTGGAACGAACACGGCCAGGTCGGCGGAACGTGGACGCCCGCTAATTGACCGACCAACGCGCACTCGGTCAGACCTAGTACCGGCTCTGGTGATTACAAAGCTGGTTGTCTCTTTCTGGTTCCGAGCCGTCCTGAGTGCGACGATTGTCATCTATCTGGTCTCCCAGTTCGACCGGCAGGAGACGGTCAGCACTCTTCTCGCAGTTGATGTCCGCTACCTCCTCGGGGCGCTCGTAGTCGACGCCGGGGCTCGGGCAACGATGATCGTCCGGTGGACCGTACTCCTTCGGTCGACCGCCACACCCGTTTCGGTCTGGTCTTCCGCTCGTATTTTCCTGGTCACCTCGTTCGTTGGGACTGCCTTGCCGGCCGGTGGGGCTGACATCACCCGTGCTTACGGCATCTCACGGTACACGGATGACGAAGGCGAAGCCTTCGCCTCGGTTGCGGTCGACCGCCTGCTTGGAGTCGCAGCCCTCCTCCTGCTTGGTGTTCTCGGGTTGACACTCTGGACCGGCGACGTGGCGCTACCCCTGGCACGCCTCGTTGTCGGGCTAAGTGTCGTGACGGCCATTGTTCTGCTTGGCGCGTTCTGGGCCGCTGACGTGCTGCGTGTGGTCATGCCGTCTCCGCTCCGCCGTCTGCCGCCGGGGCGATGGCTCATCGAGGCGGCCGAGAGCGTGGCACGCTATCGCGCACGCCGCGGCACGCTCCTGACGGTTTTTGCGCTCTCCCTGATGGCCCAGTGGCTTCGAATACTCGAAGTATTCTTGCTTGGCGATGGTCTGGGTATCGGCGTCGAGTTAAGCCACTACCTGGTCTTCATGCCTGTGGGGCTGCTGGCATTCATGCTACCGATTTCGATCGCCGGTATCGGGCTGCCTCAAGGAATAATCGTGTGGCTCCTTCGACCGATCGGTGTCCCGGACGTTCAGGCGTTCGCTCTATCAACGCTCGTCGTTGTCGTCGGCCTGATTGGAACGCTTCCAGGGCTGTGGCTCTACCTGCGCTCGCGGAAGGGCTGACCCGGTGGGTGGTGGCCGCGCGACGCGGCGCGGATCGCCAGGCGCCGCCGACGCGCCGTGGATTATACTGTTCGGTGACGTGGCGTTCCACCCACACCGTCACGATCGGCGGAGCGACCACGGAACAGCGTGCGTGCGCGTCGAGCCCAGACGGCTGTGCCTCTGATACCGGCCCCACCGGCGCCACCGCTCGACGAGATGGGTCTCGACAGGCATGGGTCTCGACGACAAGGGTACACAGTTCCTCCTGGCGGCACGGCGGCTGGGGGTGTCCTTCGAGCGAACCGCCACAATCGGGCACCAGCAGCTGTTTGTGCCCTCACGCTGGCTGCGCCGATACCTTCGAACCTTTCAGATCGAAGCAACCGACGCCGAGATTCAAGAGGTGATCACGGGCGCCGATGGTTTCGCCGAGCCGTTCCTCCGCCTCCTCGGGGCCCAGCGAATTGTATCGATCGACGCGTCACCCTACGAAGGTGCCTCCCAGGTCGTCGATCTGAATCAAACCCTTCCGGCAAAGCTCGAGGGCGCTTTCACCGCTGTGGTCGACGCCGGTTCCCTCGAGCACGTCTTTAACTTCCCGACCGCGATCCAGAACTGCATGCGCATGGTGGCCCCCGGCGGACACTTCGTCGCGATCACCTTGGGAAACAACGCAATGGGCCATGGGTTCTATCAGTTCAGTCCGGAACTGTTCTATCGCGTGTTCTCGCCCGGCAGTGGCTTCGCCGTCGAGCGGATGCTCGTCACGGAGACATCGTCCATGCGCTGGTACGAGGTCTCCGATCCAGACGAGGTCGGTGACCGTGTTCAAATGCGTACCTTTCGGCCAACGTATCTGTGCGTAGTGGCACGCCGTGTCGGCAACGTGCCCATCCTCGACATACGGCCACAGCAGAGCGACTACGTCAGGCGCTGGCAGGACGGTACGGCACCGACCGAAGATACCCGCTCGCTCGGACTCAGTAACACGTCGATCCGCGCCGTCGAGCGGAACGCGCCCTATCGGCTTACGATCGCAATCAAGAGCGTCTATCATTTTCTCCAAGCAATCGGTCCACCGCTCGACCACCGGTCATTTCGGCGCGTCGATATCGCCAGCCTGGAGCCGCGCAACTTGGACTAAAGTCTTGAGTTCACGCCCCGACATGGAGGAAGAACCAACGTGACGAACCACTTTTTGCCGCGCGCTCTATGGTGCCTTGCGATCGGAAATCTGATCGTGGCGTGCGGAACCGCCGCTACGGCACAGACGCTGAAAGCCACGGCGCCCAGGCCTACCAGCCCTGTGAACGGCGCACTGGTCAGCACGATCAGACCAACGTTGACCGTCTCCAACGCCGTGGGGACCTGGGTGCCGGCGACCTTCCGGTATCGGTTCGAGGTCGTCTTAGCCGAGGACCCGACGGTCGTGGTCCTGAGCACCGTGGTCCCCCAGGCCAGCGGCGTGACAGCGTTCACGCCGCCGATGGACCTAGATTTCGAGACGACCTATCTCTGGTCCGTGCGGGCGGTGCTCGATGGTGCCCAGGGGCCATGGTCACTCTCCTTCAGTTTCCGGACACCGGCGCCGCCACCACCGCCATCAACGAACGGGCCGCTCGGCTTCACCAACATCTCGGCTGCAAGCGGGGTGGCAATCGGAATCCTTGGGGGCCATGGCGCGATGTTTGCGGACGCGACCGAAGACCTTCGTCCTGATTTGTACATCACGATGAATTTCGCCGACCCGGTCGCAGAGCTGTTCTTCGTCAACCAGGGCTCTGGGACCTTCGCGGAGGCCGGTGCGGTGCGAGGCATCAATGACTTTGATGTCGGCTCGCACGGTGCCGCCTTTGCCGACCTCGACAATGACGGGGACTACGACCTCATCAATGGCGCCACGGGATCAACCGGTGCGCCGAACAACATCTTCCGCAACGTGGGGTCCGGTTTCTTCAACGACGTCACCCCTCCGAGTATGGGAGCCCGGGCCGAGCCAACGCGCGCGCTGCTCGCCTTTGACATGGACCGTGATGGCGACCTCGACTTGTTCGGCGTAACGGGCTGGATGGGCTCCGGAGACCCTCCTGGTGAACGGAACGAGGTGTATCGCAACAACGGTAACCAGCAATGGACCGCGGTCACCTCCGGCGACCTCTACACGGCGCCCGCCGGGCAGGGAGCCACCGATACCGATTTCGATGGTGACGGCGACATCGACATTATCGCGGCGAATCGAGATGGAGACCTCAATGTCCTTCGGAACAACGGGACAGGGAGCTTTACCGCCGTCGACCCGGACTCGATCGGTATCGTCCACGACGCCTTTAGTGGCGTCACGCCGGCCGATATCGACAATGACGGAGACATCGATTTGCTGCTCGTTGGTCTCGATGGCCCCGAAACGGTAGGGTTCCTGTATCGCAATCGCGGTCAGGGCACGTTCGACTTCGTCCGGGCGTTCACTGATATCGATGGCTACATGGGAGGCTTCGCCGACCTCGACAACGACGGAGACCTGGACCTCGTGTTCGCCGGGGACGACGTCTCATATCTCAATGACGGAACGGGCGGGTTCTCCGTCGGTCCCACGATTCCCGTCGAGGGCATCGACGACCCACGGGCCATCGCGTTCGCCGATGTCGACGCCGACGGGGATCTTGATTTCGCGGTCGGGGCCAAGCGCAGTACGAACTGGCTCGTACGCAACGACACAGACTCCGGAAACTGGCTGAAGATCAGACTCGTGTCAGCCCAAGGACAAGCCGGGGCGTTCGGTGCGAAGGTGCGTGTGTTCGACTCCGGGAACACGCTACTCGGGTCGCGAGAAAGCCGCAGCAACAACGGGTATCTCGGTCAGGACGACCCCGTCATACACGTGGGGCTCGGCTCACAAACATCGGTCACGGTCGTGGTGACCTTTCTCGACGGCACGACCCGGACAGTCACCGGGGTTGAAGCCAATCAGATGATCACCGTCGATGCCACCTTGCCATAGCGAGCAACGATATCAACCGTCGCATTACTGGCTTTCGATAAACGCATGAAAGACGCGAACGCCGAGTCTGCGATTATCGGTGCTCGTCGAACCAGGTCGGTCGGCCGGGACAAAGGTCGGATCAACATGAAGGGTCAGTGCGGCCAGCTCACCGTCGTCGAAGTCGGCCGCACTCAGTGGGGTGGAGTGGAGCATGACACCAGATTCCTCGATCAGGAAAGTGTCGATCGTGCGCCCCCCGACGAGCAGGTCCACTCGCTGGGGTGATTCGAACAGCGCCGGGCGGCCCTCGAGCTCGAGATACAGGATCGAATCCTGCCGGGGGCTCTCGAACACGATGGTCGACTCGCCGGTGCTCCAACGCCACGCCCTGCGCTCTCGTGGGTACCAGCCTCCCCTGAACGTCGGATTGCTCGTCGGAGGTGGCGCCAACTCCACACTTGCCACCACATACCGTCCCTGGCCGAGATGTTCGCCGACGAGCGCGACCGGGTCGCCTGTTGATGGCGAGACGAGTCTGAGTGCCACCGAGACCTCCCCGACGTACGGATACAGCGGAATGAACAGTCGGCGTTCGTAGGTCACGGTCTGCCCTGGCTGCCAGTCGGTCGTCGCCACCGGTGGGGCGTGGTCGTCCGTGAACATGACCCTCTTATCTGCATCAAGAAAATCAACATAGACCCGGTACGGTTCGGTCAAACCTCTGATCTCTGGCAGAACGGCGAACTGATAGGCGATCTCCACCGGCCCGCCCAGCGGTACGCGTGTTCGGCTGAGAGTCAGCGCCGGGACAGCGACGGCCGGGCCCATGTCTGGCGCTCGGCAGGCGCCCGACACGCTCGCCATGAGCAGGAGCGGCAGCACGATCAGCGCCCGGAGGGCTCGCGGCATGATAAGTATTCTACGCTCGCACTCGACGACGTCCCCAGCCAGACACCAACGTTTCAGTTTCGAGAAACCGACGACGGAGAGACTCGAAATCGATGAAGATCACATACATCGCCATCCACGTGAAGAACGGCGCAGCCATCGTCAGATAGATGCCCATGTGGAGTCCAACGCCCCCCATGAGCACGTACTTCCTCGACGCTGCGGTAAACACCGCAACGAAGAAGAAGACTTCCACCACGACTGTCGTCACCGAAGCCGCGACGCAGAGCCAGAAGCTCTGAATCAGCCACAAGCCCGCTGGCATACCGAAACGGACATAGTCAGTCAGAACGATGGTTTGCAGCGTCGCTCCGTTCCACCAGGCGAGACCACCATTCAACATCTTGGCGCTGCCCGACGAGAAATACGCAATGCCGAGCAGACACTGCACCAACCTCAACGCCCAGGTCGCCGTGTCCATCTTCGCCTCCGGCCCCCAGCGGTCGGGATACTGGGAACGCCGGCCGATCCAAGAGTCGATCGAGTAGCAACGCCCGGACGGCGACAGGCCCATCAAAACAAGGGCCACACAATACAGCGCTTCAGGATGATGCAACTCCCCATACGACCACAGATGCGCAATGAGCACACTGTTACCAAGCCCAAACGTGAGAAGCGACGTACGGGTAAAGAGCCCCACTGTCGCCAGCACGCCTGCAATGTTGGTCACCAGCCAGAGGCCGTGCAAGAACTCGTAGTTGTGAAACGTCTCAACCGGCACGAACGACAGGATGCCAAGGATCAGCGCCTGATCGATACGGACGGGGTCGTAAGTGAGGGCGACAGCGAGCTGATCCCATGGCTTCGCAAACAGCAGCAGCCAGGCGGCCACGAGCGTGATACGACAGATCGCAAGTGGAACGGCCGTCGTCGTCGGGAACCAGAATCGAATCCAGGACGTCGCCGAGCCCGGTCGGGACGAGTCTGTCGTGTCGCTGTGGCTCATCGAGGACGTGCCTCGGCAGGCTCGGAAAGGTCAGGGTCGAGGCGGACCACCTGGCGCTCGGAAAACTCTTCGAGTTCTGAGTTGACAAGCGCGAACGTCGTTCTCTCGGGGACGAGCAACTGCAGAGGCGGAAAGTCCGAGTTGGCGAGTGTCTGCTGAAACTCTTCGAGTACGTCTGATGGGTCGATTAAGAGTTGCGGGATGACCTGGGTATGGTGGACGAACCAGCTGGCCCCGAGACCTTCGGCCGTGATCTCCACGAAGGCGATCGGCTCCTGGGCTGTCAAACCATAGAGGCGATAGTGAACCGCACGACTTGGCGCCCTGTGAGCCGCACCGTAGAGCGGGTAGTCGATGAAGGGCCACATCGTCGGACGAGCCCTGAACAGGGCCCATACCTGAAGCCCAAGCACAAGAACAATGAGAGCAGAGAGCAGGAGATGACGAACGCCAACCGGGCGGGTCGTCGCGGGGGGAAGTCCCCCCCACAGCCACAGCGCGGCAGCCAGGCCCCCGCACACGAACCATGCCCACGCCAGTAGATCTACACCGTCAACGAGCCCGGCGTACCACCCGAACGCCTCCGGCGCGGTAGCGCCGATGAGATGACCGACGAGGCTCAATGCGCAGGTGAGGACCAGCAACCGCACGACGCGTCGGTCGAGGGACCAGGGTCGAGGCGACTTTCTCGACCCGAGATACGCAGCCACGCAAACCACAGCCGACAGGGAGCTGACGGCCAAGAGCCATCCGCAGACGGCAGGAATGTTACAGACGCCCAGAAGCCACCGGGCGACGATGAATCCAACGGCTCCAACTCCGAACGCAGCGCTCAAGGTCTAGGCCCACGTACGCCACGTCAGTTGGCGTACCTCGGCAAGTGAGGTCAGCGGTCTGTACCTTACGCCACTCATCACCTGGTGTCTATCGCGAGCGCCAAAGCTCAGACCTCGACGCCTGCCAATTTTGTGCCGGCCCGCGATGGCAATCATGCGTGCTCAAGACCGATCTTGATTCGTGACACCGAGTTCCCTGCCTCTCCAAGGGGGGGGCGCAAACTTCGCGCTATCCTGCTCGTCGATCGACAGAGCGTGAGAAGGCGCAGTTTCCCATCTGATGACGAACGAACAGCCGATACGATACCGAAGAATACTCTCGCTCGCGCTTGGTTTTATCTCGATCACTGTGGCCCGGTGGCTTGCTCCCGCGTCGGTACACGTCGCTCAGTCGTCAGGTTTCCGCGTGGCTCGGGTTTAAACAGTTGGCTGGATTTTCTGCCAACAGTGACATTTCCAATCATAGAGGTTCCTCCAGCTGGCGAGATCGCAACGGACGTGCCGATTTCAGTCCGCGCTATTCCTGCGTTTTGACAACCGCCAGAGTCCCAAGTGCCGGCTGATTGACACCTCTCCGCTCCTTCTCGACAGCCCCCACCTGCCCGAGGCAACCAAAATCGAACTCCCCGCCGGCTTGCGGAACGAACCGCCCGAGCCGGTCTGTTCCACTGAAACACCAATGTGGCCCGCTCATCCTCGTTAGACGCGATCCGTGAAATCAAGTATCATACACGGTTAATCGTTACCGACCAGTGGGTAGGATCGGGCGTCGACCCGTCCTGTCGACCATTCACAAGAGAGCGAGAGCGTAAAACTGCGTGGCTGTTCTGCCGGTGCTGTGACCGTCGTGTCAACGGCCACGACCGCTACCCGAGCGGATGACGGGACGAAGGATCCCTGCGCAAGTCCTCGGTAGTCGAAAATCCGCACGCCCCGTCCAAGTCACACTCATGTCTGGCACCTTCTATCAGTGGTTCGCCCAAAGACGCTTGACGGCCTATGGAATCGCGAGGCGAAGCCGCATCGAGCACGGTCGCCTTGCATTGCTCCAACAGCACATCAGTCCACCCGGCGACCTAGTCGAGGTCGGACCAGGCGAGGGATCGCTGGCTGCGGCGGTAATCGACGCGGGGTGGAATTACCGAGCCATCGAAGCGAGCCCCGCGCTGGTCGAAACACTCCGAAATCGCGGTCTGGACGTGACTCACGCCTGGGTCCCGCCGATTGCCGCCACGGAGGCAAGCTGTGATGTTGTCTACGCCGACCAGGTGCTCGAACACATGTCGGGCATAGACGCCGCGCGTGAATTCATATCGGAATCGTGGCGCGTCCTCAAGGCAGGCGGAGTCTTATTTATCGTGGTGCCGGACTACCTCAAAGAACGCACGTTCTTCTGGGACGTCGACTATACGCACAACTTCGTGACCACCGAGCGCCGCGTTCGCCAGCTCCTCTACGATGGGGGGTTCGAGCTCGCGCAGGTAGTGCGAAGCATCGGTCTCGCCACCGGTCTGTCACGGGATATCCTGGCTGCCGGTGCCTTGTTCGCGAACATCCCAGGTCTCGACACGCTCTCCAGACACACCGGAACGGACGACCTGCTGTTCAGAATCCGAAAGAATCTGTTCGAGACCCTGGCGTTTGTCGCTCGCAAGCCCATCGAGTGAAGTTGGCCGGTCACCCGACCGCGAAAGATCGGGCTACTTCCGGCAAAATGCCATCAGATGCCACCCGAGTGGACGTACCAGTCTTCCCGGGAGGATGTGGAACGCCTTCACAAACACGCCGTTGTAGAGCGAACCCTTCCAGCCACCGTGAAGCCGCGATGCCACGGGCAACCGCTCCGGAATGATCTGGACGTCGACGAACGGCTGGAGCAGTCGATGAAATTCGCCGATCGAAAACAGGCGAAGGGCAGGGGCATCCGCATGCTCGAGCTCTACATGTGTCACTTTGGAGAGGGCGTTGAGCCAGGAGTTCCGATTGTAGACCATGCACACCACAACGCCATCCTGCTTGACGACTCGATGGCACTCGGCCACCATGCGGGCTGGGTCGGCGGTGTACTGCAAAACTCCGTGCGCATAGACCACGTCGAAGGTCTGGTCGTCGAACGGCATTGCCTCACCGTCGGCCACCTGCAGTTCGACGGTATCTGGAAGTCCAGCCTGGGCAAAGTTCTGACGGGCAAGCTCGATCGAGCGCTCTGCTAGATCGATCCCGCTGACGCGTGCCCCGCCTCGCGCAAACCGCACGAGATCGGTTCCGATGCCGCAGCCCACTTCCAGCAGCCTGCGTCCTTGGTATCCGTCAAACTGCACGACCCGCGGCAAGTACCGCAGCTTGTCGAAGCGATATTCATCAAGATCGGCGAAGAATCCAGGGGAGCCGACCGGCTCATCGGTCATTTCGAGGTCGTGGATGCGATGATTCCAGTACTCGTGGATTTCCGCAATCAGGCGATCTCGCTCACCGGGGTCGCCGGGGCCGCCGCCAAGGATTCGCTCGACCGATTCGACCATCAGAGTGCATTCTCCACGTGTCGCGCCGCTTGGCCCGGTTGGCAGCCCGTCCAAACGTCGCAGTCGCGTTAGTATACGGTCGTGCAACGCCACCTGGCGGCCCTCGCCGACACCGCGTTCGATCTCCTCGTGATTGGCGGTGGCATCTATGGGGCAGCCGCGGCCTGGGATGCCACCCAGCGCGGCCTTTCAGTCGCGTTAGTCGATAAGGGAGATTTCGGCGGCGCCACGTCGTTCAACAGCGCCAAGACGTTGCACGGCGGAGTCCGCGCCCTACAGACCGGCAACATTGCGGAGCTCCGACAGTTCGTCCGCGAGCGACGGGCGCTGTCGAACATCGCGTCACACCTGGTGCAACCGCTTCCCTTCATCATTCCCACGTACAACAGGCTCGCCAGAAATCGCTGGCTCATGCGTCTCTACTTCGCGGTGAACGACCTCATCGCGCACGACCGAAACGACGTCCGAGATCCGGCCCTCCATTTGCCAGCCGCCCGGCTTATGTCGCGCGAGGAGTGCCTCACGCTCGGTCCGTCAATCGACCCGACTGGCGTGACTGGGGGGATCGAGTGGTACGACTGCCAGATGTACAACAGCGACCGAGTCACACTGTCATTCCTGCTGTCAGCGACTCAGGGCGGAGCTGTCATCGCGAACTATGCTGAGGTCACCGCGCTCGAGTGGCACAGCGGTCGGCTGAGCGGCGCGCGCATCAGCGACCGGACTAGGCCCGTCGACCGGGACGACCAGACGATCGAAATCCGCGCGCGCGTGGCACTCAACTGTGCGGGGCCATGGGCCGTGGAGTTACTGGCCACCCTCGCGCCGCAGGCGGTGGGAAGCCTGTCGATGCCGCTTTCGAAGGCGATGAACCTCGTGACGAAGCGGCCACTGGTCGAGACCCACGCGATTGGGGGACCAGCGGCGGGTCGTCTTCTGTTCATTGCCCCGTGGCGCGGCCACGCGATTGTCGGCACGAGTCACGATTCATTCCACGGCTCGGCCGGTACACTCACAGTCAAACGCGAGGACGTCGCGCGGTTTTTGGACCAGGTCCACAGGGCGTTTCCCGGGGCCGGTCTCCAGATCTCGGATATCAGCCTCGTCCACCGAGGCCTGCTGCCGGCGAGCAGCGGAAACGGCTCGAACACTCTGCTGAAGACCAGCCAGGTCCGCGATCACCGACTCGACGGCGTCTCCGGCCTGGTGAGTGTACTCGGGGTCCGCTACACGACCGCCCGTGCCACGGCGCAGCGCGCCGTGGACACGGTGTTCCGCGTTCTTGGTAAGACGCCCCCACCGTGCCGGACGGCTGTCACGCCGCTGGTCGGGGGCGAGACGTCCGACACGCGAGCGCTGCTTCGAGATGCGGTTGCCGTAGCCCCTCCCCACGTCACCAAGGTGACAGCCGAGCGACTGGTCCGCTCATACGGTACGGCGTACCACCAGCTGCTCGACCAGCTCAAGTCTCAGCCGGCCGATGCGCGCCAACTCGGAACCAATTGCGACGTCACTCCGGGCGAAGTCCGCCACGCCGTCCGAGCGGAGATGGCGATGACACTAGAAGATGCCGTTCTCAGACGGACCGAGATCGCGTCGGCAGGACACCCTGGGCACGATGCGTTGCAGTTGGCGGCCGCAGTGATGGCGGAAGAGCTTGGCTGGTCAGCCGCTCGGACCGAGCAAGAGATGGCCAACACGGGGGCCGCCCTACGGATCGCCGACTGACCGATCGACGTTCGATTGGAGCCAACGCTCGAGAACCATCAAACTGAACAGCACGTGGGCATGGTTCTCGTGCCCTGCCTTGTGGGCCTCAATCCGCTTCCGAACGGCTGCCAGCTCGAACCAGCCACGCCGCGCGACTCGGTCGTCCGACAGGAGGTCTTCCATTAACGGTGCCAGGTTGCCTCGGAGCCAGGTTTTCATCGGGATCGAGAAACCTTCCTTCGGCCGAGTGAGAACCGACTCGGGTAGAAGATTCCGAACGGCGCACTTCAGGATGTGTTTCCGTGTCCCTCCTCTGATTTTGAGGGACCCCGGCATCGAAAACGCCAACTCCATGACATCGACGTCCAGGAACGGGGCCCGGATCTCGAGTGACGTCGCCATGCTCATACGGTCGACCTTTACCAGGATGTCATCCGCCAGGTACACGCAGAGGTCGGCGTAGAGCTGTCGATTCAGCATGTCGTCAGTCCCGGCAGACCTAAGACACGCGCGGACCGGCTGGTAGACGTCCGAGTCGACGAGTTCCGCCCGGAGCGCCGGAGCATAGAGCTTTCGCTTCGCCGCGGGACCCAGAAACGTCATCCAGCGGTAGTGCTCGATCGGCTCTGGCATCTCGGCTACCCCTTGCATAAAGCGCTGCAGCTTGTTGACCAGGCCCTTCTTCTTCTCGCTCGGCGGGAAGATGGCCGTGAGTCCGGCCAGTGCCGGTAGCGCCGCGCCGGGAACGACACGCCTCATACGCCGCGCCATCGCATCGGCGGCGTACGTGTCATACCCACCAAACAGCTCGTCTCCGCCGTCACCAGACAGGGCCACTGTGACGTGCTCGCGGGCGATCTGGGAGACCAAAAAGGTCGGAAACAGTGAGACATCAGCGAACGGCTCGTCGAGATGCGGAATCAGTTTGTCGAACAAGTCCTCGACGTGGGGCTCGACGATGCTCTCGTGGTGCCGGGTCCCGAACCGCTCCGCGATCTCGCGAGCGTACGGAAGCTCGTTGTAGCTCCCATCGACAAAACCCATGCTGAAGGTTTTGACCCGGCCGCTGTCTACTCCAGGCACAGTTGTCATCAGCCCCACGATCGAGCTGGAATCGATACCACCAGAAAGAAACGCCCCCAGCGGAACGTCTGACATCATCTGGCTGGCCACCGCGCGTCCGAGTGTCTCCCTGAGTGCTTCGGCCGCCTCGTCGTCGCGCCACGGCCGCGTCTCGACGGCCGCCGCATCCCAGTACCGGCAAATGTCGAGCTGACCGTCGTGATAACGCAAATAGTGCGCTGGTGGAAGCTTCTTCACCGAGCGGAACATCGTGCGGGGCGCAACCACGTACTCGTACGTGAGGAACTGGTCGAGTGCCTCGAGGTCTATGGTGCGGTCGACATCGTGGCGAACGAGCAATGCCTTGACCTCGGACGCCAAGAGGAGTGCGCGGTCGGTCAGCGTGTAGTAGAGTGGCTTCTCGCCGGCACGGTCCCGTGCCGCCAGCAATGTCTGGGTGCGGCTATCCCACAGTGCCAGTGCAAACATCCCACGAACTTGCCCGAGGAAGCTCTCACCCCATTCCTCGTAGGCATGCACCAGTACCTCGACGTCGGACTGGCTGCGAAAGCAGTGGCCCTTTGCCATTAACTGCTTCCGCATCAGCTTGAAGTTGTAGATCTCACCGTTCGCTACGAGATGGATCGCACCATCCTCACTCTCGAACGGTTGTTGACCACCGCGCACGTCGATGATCGACAGGCGACGCATAGCGAGACCGACCCCGGGGAGCCGGACCTGGCCTTCGTCATCGGGGCCACGATGGCGGAGCGTCCGCACCATCCGGGTCAAGTCTTCGGGCGCGACCGGACGGTCGCGCTCACGCTCGATGATGCCAACGATGCCGCACACTGGAGGAGACAGTACAATGTTGTAGATCACGAGAACAACATCGTCGAGCCCATATGCACCATTCCAGTCCACGATCGGCACGGCGGACCTGGCCGTGGCTTTTCGCAGTCTTGCTGACCGGATGGAGCTGTACGAGCGCCGAGGATCCAGAGCAGACGACACCGTCGATTGACAACGCGTTCGAAACGATCGCACTCGAGACCGAGACGCGCCCGCCGGCGCCCCCTCGCCCTTCCAACCCGACAACGATGGCCGCGACGACACCGCCAGTGTCTCGGGCCGACGACCCGTGGACGCGAGTCGTCTGGACGCGCGACGTGGGCGCCGGCACCGACATCGTCAGTTTTTCCAACCAGCTCGTTTTGATGGGATACGATTCGCGCGACGGTCGGGGCGAGCGCGTCCTGCTCGAACAGCGTGCCAACTATGCAAAGCCACTCATCACTCCGAGCGGCAAGGAAGTCGTCTACACGCTCCGGGCACAGAACGCCGTTGTCGCCATCCAGTGGGGCAAGCGGAAACGGCGCCACATCGCCGCCGGATTCGCGCTCGCGGTCTGGCGTGATCCCGCGACCGGTGATGAGTGGGTGTACGTAGGTCGCGACGAGGAAGAGACCGACCCACCCTCCTACCACTCCATTCACCGGTACCGTCTCTCCGACCCGGGGTCAGGCGAGATCGTCTGGAACGCTCAGCCGGTCAGCGGTGACGGCTTTCAGCTCTCCGCCGACGGACGCTACGCGGGCGGGCTCTTTCCGTGGCCCCGAGCTGGCGTCGCCGACCTCACCGCCGGCACATGGCGACAACTCGGGGAGGGCTGTTGGACGGCATTCTCGGGAGATGGCAACACCATCTTCTGGTACTTCGACGGCGCGCACCGTAATCTGACGCTCGTCGACGTCGAAACCGAGCAGCGCTGGCAGGTCAACATCAATGGCGCGCCGGGTATCGACGGCTTTGAGGTCTGGCACCCACGGTGGGCAAACGACTCACGCTACTTGGTGATGACGGGGCCCTACACCGTGGGGCGGCTTGCCAACAAGATTCGCGGCGGCGGGACTCAAGTCGAGATCTGGCTCGGCGAGTTCTCAGCCGATTTTTCGTCCGTCGAACAGTGGCGCCAAATCACAAACAACGACATGCCCGACTTCTATCCGGACGCGTGGATCGAGCCGAGCACTACCAGCCGGCCGGCCGACACCAGGGTCCGTCCCGGCGTTGACGCCGTCGCCAGACGAGACGCTGCCGAGTCTCGCCTCGTGATGGAGGCCCGCGTGAAGCGCGCAGTCCAGGTCCCGACGCCGGAATCGATTATGCCCTACAAGAACGGCCTCCATGCTCTCGATTACGAGGTCGTGAGGGTGATTGAAGGACGCTATGACGAATCGACGCTTGTTGTGGCCCACTGGATCATCCGCGACGGGGAGATGCTGGATACCGCGCAGCGGTCGGCGGGGTCCACGCATCGGCTCACTGTGGAATTGTACGACTCGCACTCCGAGCTGGAAGGTGAGCGGCTAGTGATGAGCACCGACGCGTTCACGCTTCCGCTGTACTACGACGTCGAGAGCCTGCCCTGATTCCAGCACTCACGCCTTCGCCCCCGGCCCAGCACGTCGATCTCGGATCGTCTTCGCTGGCACTCCAGCCGCGATATGAAACGGCGGGACCTCCCCCACCACGACCGCGCCGGCGCCGATGATCGCATCCCGTCCGACCTTCGATCCGTCCGACACCACGACATGCGCGCCGAGCCACACATTGTCCCCAACCTCGATCCCTCGAGCCGTTCGCCCTTGATCCAACACCGGCCGATCCAGCTGATCGTAGAGATGGTCCCCGCCCACCAAGTACGTGTAGGCGGCGACTAGTGTGTTCTTACCCAAATGCACCCGAGACGCCGAAAAGATCTCGACGTTGAAACCGATGTTCGCGCGCGCGTCGATGATGATGTCGCCGTTTTTGCAACTAAGGATTGTGTTGCGGCCCACGAAGACACCGTCGCCAACCGTGATGCCCTTGTTGTCAGTTCCCTTGGCATCCAGGCAGCAGCCATCATCGATGACGACGTTGTCACCGATGCGTATCTTCTGGGGATGGCGCAGCGCGACGTTCACCCCGAACGTCACATTGCGCCCGGTTCGACCGAGGAGTAGCGGATAGAGCTTCGACCGGAGCAGTAACCCAAACGCTCCTGGCATGCCGCTGCACAAGGTAATGATAGCCTCGTACCGGATGAGCGCCCAGAGACCGGGCTGCCCGACGACGAGCTCTCTGTATCTGAGGGCCTTGGACTTGCGAGAATCGAACAGTTCGCGTTGAATGACCGTGATCCTCGGGTCATGCTCGCGGGCACGGGTGGCACCCGGCTCAGCGTCACCGACCCTGTTTGCCGACGAGGACTCTGGATCTGGAGTTGACACGGTAGATCCTGCTTGTCCCGAGTGCTCTCTGGCGCTTAGAACCGAAAGCGGGCGCCGCCACCGAACTGAAGACCTCCGACGGTGACCGATATTTTGGTGTCGCCGGTCGGGAGGCTGACGGTGCCTCGTGCGATCCGGACGAACCCACCGACTCCGACCGTGGACATGAACATATAGCTGACATTAACACCCGCATGCCAGCCCCACGCGTTCTTGATCACCTCGCCGGTGGCGATCCGATCGACGTTTACCGACTGGAACGGTGGGCCACCCGCCTCACTCACCACGACGCCGGTGACCACGCCCTGTGTCAGGTTGAAGTAGCTCGGCCCCCCCATCACCCTCATGTCGAGCTTGTCGATCGGCAGATCGATCAGCCAGGCGGCATGGATATGCACCGAGCGCTCCTCGCGTGTGAAATCCAGGGTCTCCGCCGCGATCGTTCGATCGCTGGAGGACAGGATCGGGTGAGGGACAGTGCCCGTGACCACCGTCGTGTCCGAACCCTGCGTCTGTGCATAGCTCGCACCGACTGAGAGACGTTCCCAGACGTCGATGAATCCTCCGAGGTCGATAGCCAGTCCGCCTGCCGTGTCGTGGGTCGCCAGAAATCGCGCGTCCTCTCCATACACACGGAGCTCGATACGCTGTCGTAACTCTTCCGAGCCAAACTGATATCCGAAGTTGGCATGAAGCGCGAGCCGCCCCGGGGGTACCGCCTGTGCGGATACCGGATCCGCACCGAGCACCAGGATGCCGACGACGATCACAAAAGCGGTCAGCAGGGTGCGCCCACCATCACCATCACCCATTCGATTCACCGCGCGCTCACCAGCGGGCCACGTAGCCCTGTCGAGAGGGAGCTGGCAACATCGATGTCGTAATCTTCGATGATCGCGTCAGCGAAAATAGACGCCATGACTTGGTATCCCTCCGGGGTTGGGTGGAGGTTGTCAACCCCAATACAAGGAAAACTGACAGCAGAAGGCAGGCGACCCCCAGGAGTCATGAATCCGATCGCCGACAGACTCATACACGAACTGGACGACAGGCCAGAGAAGACGTCGACGAGTCTCACGCCATTGCTGAATGCGATCGCACGGATGGTGCTGTTGAGCGCCGCTATTCTGGCTGGTCCTTCATCCTCCGGACCGACCGGCCGGAGCGGTGGCAAGGTCGCGATCATCGCTTCTGCCCCACGCGACAATACCTCTTCGATCATGCCGTCGAGAGCGGCGCTCGTCTCTTCCAGGCTGTAGTCTGCAGATTTTACGTCGTTCGTTCCCTCCATCACCAGCACCACCTCGGGCCGGACGGCGTCTATTTGGGCTCCGATGCGACCCAGTCCATCGGCGACCCTTTCGCCCGAGAGGCCAGCATTCACGATGTCGATCGTCTGAACCGGATACAAAGAGGCCAGCTGCTTCTGGAGCTGGAACGGGTACGATTTTGACGGTTCCAGGAGGGCTGTCACCGGATCGGTGGTCACCCCCTCCGTCAGGCTGTCACCGAATGCGAGAAACTTCGTTCTCGAGAGCCTGGGCGGGCGGAGAACGTGAATCCTGAAGGTACAAACGGCGGTCTGTCCCAGGTCATCAGAGGCCGTGCACTGGACCGTCGTCGTGCCTATCGGCAGGGCCGTCCCAGATTCTGGTGAACAGCCCGCAGCCACAGGCACTTGCCCCCCCGAGGTCATGGGTGGTGCGTAGTCGACACTGGCACTAGTGTCGTTCAGCGCCTGAACCGTCCGGTTGGCCGGGCACGCGACGGTGAGCACTCCGACTTTATCGGGTGGCAGTGAGGTCGGTGTCGTGGGAAGAGTGGCCGTTTCTTGGCACGCGCCAGACCACAGACACAGCAAAAGCGCCACGGCGCACCGATATCCGATTCTCATTCAGGTTGTGAGCCAAAAGCAGGAAGTCTAGATCCTAGCCTCCCACTCACGATGCGGTCAACCAGAGGTGGGTCAGAGTGTTAATGCTACACTTGAAAATAGGATTCCGACCGATGCGCGATGGTCTTTAGTTCACACATTTTCCTCTTTTATTTCCTCCCGGTCACCCTGCTGCTCTACTATGCGATGCCGCTGCGCGGGCGGCATGTCGTACTCACTCTGCTCAGTTATCTCTTCTACGGCTGGGCCAACCCTCTGTTTGTCGTCCTGCTCCTGGCATCAACGGTCATCGACTACTTCTGTGGGCTCGCCATCGTCACGCGTGTGCCGGCATGGGTTGGGCGTCTATCTGGACACCGCCACCTCGTCGACGCCTGGCAGGAACCACTGGCACCGGTCGATACGGCGACCCGTACCCGCGCGCAACGCGTGGCACTGGTACTGTCGGTCTGCACCAACCTCTCGCTGCTCGGCTTTTTCAAGTATTTCAACTTCGCGTCGGACAATATCAACGCGCTTGCAGATCTGCTAGGGGCTCCGTGGCTTCGGCTCGATGTGGCCCTGCGAGTCACACTGCCGCTGGGGATCAGCTTCTACACCTTTCAGTCGATGAGCTATACGATCGACATCTACCGAGGCCGAGTCGCGCCGCTTCGCAGCTTCATCGACTTTGCCTGCTATGTCTCGATGTTCCCCCAGCTCGTGGCCGGTCCGATCATCAGGTTCTCAGAAGTGGCCGACCAGCTTCTCAACCGGGATCACACGGTCACGAAATTCGCCAGGGGCGTAGCTTTTATAAGCGTAGGCCTGGCCAAAAAAACTCTGCTCGCCAATCCTTGCGGACAGGTCGCGGACTTGGTATTCGATGCGGCAACGGCCACGACGATCGATGCCTGGTTCGGTGTGACCGCCTACGCCTTTCAGATCTATTTCGACTTCAGCGCCTACTCAGATATCGCAATCGGACTGGGCCTGACGCTCGGATTTGTGTTTCCCAAGAACTTCGACTCGCCCTACCGCGCACGGTCAATCACGGAGTTCTGGCGCCGCTGGCACATCTCCCTGTCATCGTGGCTGCGCGACTATCTCTATATCCCGCTGGGCGGCAACCGGCTCGGCGCCAGCCGAACCTATCTGAACCTCGTGGTCGTGATGCTTCTCGGCGGGCTCTGGCACGGCGCGGCCTGGAATTTCGTCGTCTGGGGCGGTTTACACGGGGCGCTGCTCGCCCTCGAGCGTGGGCGGCGATTCCGGCGATTAAACAGATTTCCAGACATTGTTCGCGTGGGAACCACCTTCGGTATTTTGCTCGTCACGTGGGTTTTCTTTCGCGCGGCCGACCTCACAAGCGCGGTCGTCTATCTGCAGACCATGGCTGGGCTGGTGGAGCCGTCGGCAGCAGCCCAGCTGCTGGGCGGGGTGCTGTATCAACCGTATTACCTGATCACGCTTGCGGCGGCAGCCGGGATCGTATGGGGTGCGCCACAGACGTGGGACTGGACACAGCGGCTCACCCCAGGAAAGGCGGTGGCTACAGTAGGGCTGTTGACACTGTCCATCGCCGTGCTATCGACCCAGGCGTACAACCCGTTCATCTACTTCATCTTCTAATCTCGAGCCGACATGCGACCCGACCCACTCACCCGCCACCAGGACGCACGGCACGAGATCGGCCACACAGAAGTGTCGCCGGCCGTCGCGCGATCGCTCGTGGCGGTGTTTGTCGTGCTCCTGGTCGTACCCTCGCTGATCCAGGCCCTAGGGGGGAGCGCCGGGCTCGCAGTGACCGTCGGCACGCCGACAGACACGAAGCGGACACCTGAAGGGATCGTGCGACACATTCTGGCAGTCAACCGCAGTTGGCTGGCGGCGGCTCAAAACATCGAGGATGCCATCGGTGAGCGTGCACGTGTCGTGGAAATCTTGCGCCCAGTCACCCAGTCGGTCCTGACCGGTCGACTGGGAGCAGGCACCGAGCTTGTCTACCCGAGCCAGGGGCCCTGGCTCTTCTATGGACCCGACCTGCGTTACGTGACCGGCAGGGGTTTTCTTACTCCCTTCGAGCTGCAGCGGCGGGCCGAGAGTGGTGACATAGCGCTCCCGGCACCCGAACCCGACGCGCGACCGGCCATCCTCGCCTTACACCGAGCACTCGAAGCGCGCGGCATCCGACTCATAGTCATGCCAACACCGGTCAAGCCGTCGGTCGAGTTCAGGCAGCTCAGCGGAGCCAGGACCACCTCCACCGCGGAGGTCGAGAATCCGTCCTACCGGGGTTTCATCGATGGTCTTCGCGGACAGGGCGTGCTGGTCTTTGATGTTGGCGAAGTGATCGGAACGGCACGCGAAGCGGGCGGCGGCCCATTTTACCTGGCCACCGACACCCACTGGCGCCCCGAGACGGTCGAACTCGTCGCCAGGCAGCTCGCCTCGTTCATCATTGACGTCACGAACCTTCCCGAGAGGCCTGCCCCTCTGAGGTCGTCACGTGTCGATGTCACGAACCACGGCGACACGGCACGGCTGCTCGGGCTCCGTCCCAACCGAGGGCTGTTCCCTCCGGAGACCGTTCGCATCCGGCGAGTAACACCGGCCACCAATACACGATGGTACCCAAACACCGACGCCGACATCCTCCTGCTCGGCGACAGCTTCACGAACGTATACTCACTCGAGACCATGGGGTGGGGTGAGTCGGCAGGCTTGGCGGAACAGCTCAGCTTCGAGATGAAGCGTCCTGTCGATCGACTCAGCCAGAACGATGCGGGGGCACACGCATCGCGTGAGCTGCTGGCAACAGAGCTCCGCCGAGGGCGTGACCGGCTCGACGGGAAGCGAGTGGTCATTCTTCAATTCGCCAATCGAGAGCTCGCGTTCGGGGACTGGCCAGTCATCGACCTGACACCGATTGCTCGCCCCGACCTCAGTACGTTCGCGGTCCCGTCTCAGGGTGGCCAGCCAATCAGCGTCTCCGGGGTGGTGCGAGCCGTCGGCCAAATTCCGAGACCCGGCTCGGTGCCCTATAAGGATCAGATTGTCGCCGTTCATGTCGATGGCCTCACCCTTGAAGCAGGAACGTACGCGTTGAGCGGAACTGAAGCGCTCGTGTATATGTGGGGCATGCAAGACGACGAGCTCACACCACTTGAACGCTACCGAGTCGGCGATCCAATCGGGCTCAGTCTCGAGGCGTGGTCAACCGTGTCTGATGAGCTCGACCCTATCAATCGGGGCGAGATCTACGATCCGAGGGTTCAGCTTGCGGAGCCTTGGTGGGGACAGCTGCGCGAGACGCCGCCGTGAGAACAATCGTGGTGCCAGGCCTGGTTTCCGTCGTCTGTCTGACCGTGATTACCACGGCCTGTACCATGGAAGTGCCCGACGACCTAGTCCAGGATGTCCGAACCGCCGCCGCCGAACTTGCGGCCGATGCGGCGAAGCAGGACACGTCAACCGTCGCAGGTCGCGATGGCTGGCTCTTCTTCGCTCCTGAGCTCAGGCACATATCGGTAGGACGATTCTGGGGCGACCGCGCAGCAGAGGTCACACGTGCACGAAGCGCAGACACCGCAGACCCGCTTCCGGCCATCCTCGACTTTAAGCAGCAGCTTGACGCGCTTAGGGTAGAGCTGCTGCTCGTCCCGGTACCTCCGAAGAGCATCATCTACGCCGACCGCCTACCTCAAGACCTCCTCGGGATTCCTGGTTCGTTGCCACGCCTAGACCCTGCTCACGCAGCGTTCTACGAGACACTCAGGAGTCTCGGCATCGAGGTGCTAGACCTGACCGAACCGTTCCTCGAAGGACGGTCAAACTCAGAGGGGCCCGTCTACTGCCTGCAGGATACTCACTGGTCTGGTGTCGGCTGCGTCCTCGCTGCTCAGCACATTGCCAGGGCGGTCCGGGCATACCCCTGGCATACGGCCATCGCGACCACCGACTTTGTGATCGACTGGGGCTCAACCACCATCACGGGTGACCTGCGCGAGGGTTCTGACACCCCGGCGATGCCACGCGAAGAGCTGCGTCTTCGGCGCGTCTCTACCAACGACCCAACCGGCGGGACCGAGGTGCCACGTGACCCCACGAGCCCGGTCGTGCTTCTTGGCGACAGTCACAATCTGGTCTTCCACGCCGGCGGTGACATGCACTCCACGGGCGCTGGTCTTCCCGACCAGCTCGCATACGAGCTCGGCTACCCAATCGACCTGGTGGCCGTTCGAGGCTCTGGTGCGACCGCCGCCAGGGTCAGTCTGCTGCGCCGTGCTCAGCGTGACCCGTCATACTGGACGGGAAAACGCCTCGTCGTCTGGTGCTTCTCGGCCCGAGAGTTCACAGAAGGGGATGGTTGGGCGCTCGTCCCGGTGACGCCGTAAGGTCCCGGAGACGGCAATCGGCGACACCCAGGCAGGTTTTATCGGTGTCGCGTTTGCGACCGGCTGCAGCAACCACGTTGCCGCACGTCGGCGCCGCGCGACAGAGCGACACAATGGTAACCGAGGGTGGTAACATCCGAACGGTGAATTTCGTGATTCCACAGATCGACCTCCCCGCCCAATACACGCAGATCAAGGGCGAAATCGACGAAGCCATTATGCGCGTCGTACGAACAGGGAAATACGTCCTTGGTCCCGAGGTGGAGGCGTTCGAAAACGAGTTCGCACGGTTCTGTGAATCGTCCTACGCCGTGGGTGTCAACTCGGGCACGAGCGCGCTGTACCTGTCACTCGTCGCAGCCGGTATCGGACCGGGCGACGAAGTCATTACGGTGCCGTTTACGTTCGAGGCGACCGCTGGCGCCATCAAAGCCACTGGCGCCACCATCCGATTCGTCGACATCGACGAGCGTTCGCTCACGATGGACTCCGATGCAATCGAACGTCAGATCACCGACCGAACCAAGGCTGTCATACCCGTGCACCTCTTCGGACAACCCGCTGACATGAACCCGATCGTAGATCTGGCCCGTCGACACGGCCTGCGTGTCATCGAGGACGCATGCCAGGCTCATGGGGCGACCTACGAGGGTCGACCCGTCGGTAGCCTGAGTGATGTTGCGTGCTTCAGCTTCTATCCGTCAAAGAACCTGGCAACCGTCGGCGAAGGTGGGGCCGTCGTAACCGATAACGCCGTACTTGCCGACACGATACGGAAACTTCGGAGCTGGGGTCCCATCGAGCGATCCGGAAACTATCGGATGTCGGCCATGGAGGCGGCCGTCTTGAGAGTCAAGCTGCCACACCTGAGGACCTGGACCGCGAGACGTCAGGCCATCGCGACGCGTTACTCGGATCTGCTGGCCGATACCAACATTCAGCTCCCTGCGGTCATGCCGTATGCGGGCCATGTGTTCCACATCTACGCGGTGCGGTTGACTCACCGAGACAGTTTGGCTCGCGCGCTGCGAGCCGGCGGCGTCGATGTCGCCGTACACTACCAGCTGCCCATTCATCTGCAAGACAAGTACAAGGACCTCGGCTACCCACCGGGGGCGTTTCCGGTGGCGGAACAGGCGGCGCGCGAAGAGTTGTCACTCCCGCTTTACCCGGAGCTTGAAGATGAGTCGATCGAGGCCGTGGCCAACGCGGTCCGAGAGGGCCTGCCCGTAGCACGCGCGCTCTGAGGCTACGCCCTGATGACAGGAACCTTCGGGCTATCTGTGATGGCAGAACTTTCGAGGACGTTGCGAAGAACGTAGACCGGCTTCCCCTGCGACTCGTGATAAGTCCGGGCCTGCATCTCCGCCAGTAAACCCAACGTGATCAGCTGCATGCCGGTGAACACCATCAAGATCCCGAGCAGTAAGAGCGGCCGGTCGCCGATCGCCTGGCGCTCGAACAGTCGGACGTACCCCAGATACAGCGTGATGAACGCTCCGACTCCGCCGAGAAGGAGGCCCGCCGGACCGAACATCTGCAGGGGTCGTGTCGAGTAGCTCAACAGAAACTTGACCGTGACAAGATCAAAGATGACCCGAATCGCGCGCGAGAGACCATACTTCGAGCGCCCGAAGCGCCGGGCTCGGTGATTGACCACCGACTCCGCGATCCGGACGCCTTGCTCGCTTGCGATCGCTGGAATGAACCGATGCATCTCGCCGTAGAGCCGTAACGGCTTGACGACCTCAGCCCGAAACACCTTGAGCGAGCAACCGTAGTCGTGCAGTCTCACGCGGGTCGTGACCGAGATCAGCCAGTTGGCGATCATCGACGGGACCCGCCGCGAAAGCCATGGATCCTTTCGATCCTTGCGCCACCCGCACACGATGTCGAAACCCTGCTCGAGCGTCGCGAGCATCGACGGAATGTCTCGAGGATCGTTCTGGAGATCGCCGTCAGAGGTCACGATGAAGCGGCCCCGTGCGCGACTGAATCCCGCAGAAAACGCTGCCGTCTGGCCGAAATTGCGACGCAGGCGGACGACACAGACGCGGGGGTCTCTCGCGTGAAGCTCCGACAGAAGTGGATACGTCCCGTCGGTACTGCCGTCGTCGACCAGGATCAACTCGTAGGTCCGCCCCAACGTCTCGAAGGTAGACGTCAGCTCGTCGTAGAGCTCCCGCAGGTTTGGCTCTTCGTTATACAGGGGGATAACGACGGAGATCTCAGGTTCCATCTCTGCGTTTCTCAATGACCCAGGAGACCAGGAGCGTGAAACGGCTGAGACAAGCGACTCGATTATAGGGATCGATCAGCAGTCGGTCAACACAACCACCATCAAATCAGTAGCTTAGGTGGCAGCGTCATCCTTCTGTTTCGGTCCGGCGCCGGCTCGTCCAGACGAAGTAGGTCAGTCCACCTACCAGCACGAGTGCGGCCATCACAAAGGAGATCACGCGACCGTTTTCTTCCAGTAACTCGATCGCAGCCTCTCCGTATCGAACCGCCAGCCAGCCCTCACCGAAGTACCGGAACCCGCGCCCAATCACCACCGCACCGGCGAACTGGACCAGCGAGACCCCCGAGACCCCGGCAAGCACCACAAAGATCTTGAACGGCGCGGGGGGCGGCAGAATCGCCGGGACCGCAACCGCCAACACCCCATACTTTCGAGACAGCTCCATGGCCCGTTCCAGCCGAGGACCACCAAAGCGACGCCGCAGCAGCGCCTCCCCACCTCGTCGCCCGATCACATAAAGCAGCAAACACCCAGTAACCGACCCCAGAGTCGCCATCGTGGCGTAGTACGGCATCAGTTCCTTGTTCTCGATCACCATCACGATGACCAGGATGTCGTTGATTTCTGGCAGCGATAGGAAGGACGAGTCAAGGAACGCGATAAAGAAGAGGCCCGGGCCACCAACCGACAAGGCAAACGCCTGGACCCAACTGACGATGCGCGACATCAAGTCGCAGGATTATACGGGTTTGGAGCAGTCGAGGGTTGTGGGCCGTAGGTCTGAAGCCGGCCGCTCTATCGGGGCGAGGGTCAACCTTGCTGGAACGGCGTATCGAGATCACCTGTGACGGTCTCAAAAATCACTTGCCCGCACCTGGCCGAGTGATGAGAACAGGCGGGACCCAACTGAAGCGAGGTCGCGGCGTCCTGACAATCACCATTTGGCCTATCCCATCTGGTTTGATGCCCCGGCAACGACACACCTGGGGGTTACCCGAGTCCCGATATGGCGGTAGGCGTACGGGAGGACACTTGAAGTCTAGTGCAGCGATTAGAAACCGACTTGAAACATGACCTGTGTTACGATGCCGCCGAGGTCGATCCGCTCGTTGAGAAACCCCTGGTCGATCCCTACCCGACCGGTGGCACTCTGATACCGCACCTCGAACCCAGCGGAAAACCGGTCGCTGAACGGCACACGGAGTCCACCCAGCATCAGGCCGCCGACTTCCCTGCCACTCGCGGTGAACCGATCGCGAAAGACATCAAATGTGTCAAAGTCGACAAACTCACCGACTTCGCTATACCGCCAATCAAACAGACCGACCCCCACACCGAAGTATGGCTCCACGGCTGTGTTTCGACCGAACGGCAGAACGCGGATGGTCACTGTCAGCGGCACAACACGGAGACGAAACTCTTGAAAAATCTCCGAGCCATTGTCATTAATGAAGTCTGTGTAGACACTGGGCACTGTGCGCTGGTAAAAGCCAGCACCAAGACCTGCGTCAAAATACTCTCCGGCCCCAAACAGCCACTCGGCTCCGGCAGTACCGTTGTTCAAATCTCGAACGTCGAAGGCGAAGAGGCTGAGGTTCTCGAGCAGGACATCGTCCGCAATCCGCGTGTCCTCACCGCGCACCGAGAACTGTCCAAGATTGAGCACCAACGACTGCTGGGCGTGTGCCGATCCGGAACCGACAATCAACAGACCCACCAAGAGCACCGCAGACGTAAGACCGGCGGAAAGACTTCTGGGCATGACGTTCTCCATGCAGGAATGGCATCACTAAGACGAGAGAGCAGAATCGGTGCCAAACCAGAAACGCCGGTCTGGCTGGCCGTTTTGGAGGGCGACGCCCGGGAGGTGTCCGAGGTGGGTATCAGTCCGTCCGATTTCGTGAACGGTTCGTTGCGAAGGTACGGATGACGGCGATCAGCTGGTCGTGAAGTGGGCCATTAGAAGCCACGATCTGACCCGCCCGCGGGGTGAAGGCCTCGCCATGGAGCCCCGTCAGACACCCGCCCGCCTCCTCGATCATCAGGGCGGCAGCCGCGATGTCCCAAGGGTGAAGTCGCTGCTCCCAGAATCCGTCGAACCGCCCGGCCGCTACATAGCAGAGGTCGAGCGCAGCCGATCCCAGCCGTCGCACCGCTCGAGCACGGGACACGAACGCCCCAAAGAGACCGACGACTTCATCAATCGTGTCGTGCACATCGTAGGGAAACCCGGTGCACAACATGGCGTCGCCCAGGTTGGACTCGGCCGACACCGCGAGCGGCACACCGTTGAGCCTAGCTCCGCCACCGCGCTCGGCAACGAACAGCTCCTCTCGGCTCGGGTCGAACACGACACCGAGCTCGATACGGCCGTCGATCTCCAGCGCCACCGAGCAGCAGAAGATCGGCAGACCGTGCGCATAGTTCACTGTCCCGTCGATCGGGTCGAACATCCAGCAATGGCCAGTGGATCCACTCGCCGTCTCGGGCTGGTTTGGGAGTTCTTCCGCCAGCACGACATGGGAGGGGAACCGATCGGCAATCAACTGCCGGCCAAGCCGTTCGATCTCGATATCAACTTCCGTGACGATATCGATCGGCCCCTTCTTACTGACGCCAAGGTCGCTCCCTTGCCGGGCGAGCTGGATCTCTCCGGCGCGCACTGCAATCTCAATGGCTGTTTGCAGGAACGTGGGGTCGACTGACATCGATCAGCCGAGCTTCTTGACCATGCGGACGTCCGTGCCGCCCCCAGGGAGCGGGAGAAGCCGGAGATCGTCCCTGAAGTTCCGTATGAAGAAGATACCGCGACCACTCGACTTGAGGAGGTTCTCGGGTGCCAGGGGATCGGCCACGGCCTCAGGGTCAAAACCGGTGCCCTGGTCCACGACTCGAACCGTAAGCTGTGTGGGTTTCGCTATTGGATGAAGCTGGAACTCGACGAGCACCCGTTTGGTCTCGTCTTCATCATTGCCATGTTTGATGGCGTTGATCACCGACTCGCGAACGGCGACGCTGACCCAATGCATGGAATCTTCGTCAAAGTTCTCGACTTGGCCAACGTGGTTACTGAGGGCCTGCACTAGATCGAGCATGTCGAAGTGGCTAGGAAACTCAAGGCTGATGGTATGCCCGATCTCAGCCACGTTCGCTTAAGATACTCGCCGGCTGGCTGCCACGCAAGCATCTGCCGCCGCTCCGGAGGCCACCGACCGTTGTTGTATAGTTCGCGGATGAACGACGCCATGAGGGCTACAACCACCATTGAACCAGGAGGTTGCGTCCATGGCAGCCTTCGCGTTCCGGGTGACAAATCGATCTCTCATCGTTACGCGATTTTGGCGGCATTGGCCAACGGCCGGTCGTTGATCCACCACTATGCCCCCGGCGCCGACTGCGCGACGACGCTGACCTGTTTGCAGTCTCTCGGCGCCATCATCGAATCGCACACCGTGTCATCCGAGGCCTCCGACCGCATCATCGCGATCGACGGCACCGGACCGGCCGGCCTCCACCCAGTCTCGCACCCGCTCGATGCGGGGAACTCCGGTACGAGCATGCGCCTGATCGCAGGGGTCCTCGCTGCGCATCCGTTTGACACAACCATCATCGGCGACGCATCGCTGAGCCGACGTCCGATGCGACGGATCGTGGAACCGTTGGAACGGATGGGCGCCCACGTGCAGACCCACGACGGATGTCCGCCGCTGACCATTCGAGGGACCACTCTTCAGGGTCTCGACTACGAACCTCCGGTCGGCAGCGCGCAGGTCAAGAGCGCGGTACTGCTGGCCGGGTTGTACGCTCGTGGCGAAACCTGGGTCCGAGAGCAGGTCCAGACTCGCGACCACACCGAACGAGCACTCCCAGTGTTTGGAGCACACGTCCGTCGGGAGGGAATGGCCGTGGGACTGTCAGGCGGGCAGCAACTGTCGGCCGCGACGTTGACGGTCCCAGGTGATTTTTCGTCCGCCGCCTTCTGGTTCGTGGCGGCAGCGACGCTTCCTGGATCGACGATTAAGATCGGTCACGTCGGGCTGAATCCAACTCGTACTCGGTTCCTCGATATCCTCACGGAGGCCGGTGCCAGTGTCAAGATCGAGAATGGGACCACGACCTCGAGCGAACCATACGGAACGGTCACTGTCGCACATCAAGATCTCCGGCCAATCGCCATCACCGAGAAGGATGTCCCCTCGCTGATCGACGAGCTGCCGGCCCTGGCTGCACTGGGTAAAGCTGGCGGAGGGTTTCGCCTCAGTGGCGCGTCGGAACTCCGCGCCAAGGAAAGTGACCGCATTGCCGTGCTCGTCTCGGGTCTGCGGCAGATGGGAGCGCAGGTCGACGAGCGCCCTGATGGCTTTGAGATCTACGACGGGCCCTCTCTGTCGGGGGGCATGGTCGATGCTTCTGGCGACCATCGCATGGCGATGGCCTTCGCCATCGCGGCCCTTGGCGCAACTGGGCCAACCGTCATCACCGACCCCGAGGTCGTCGACGTGTCGTATCCAGGGTTCTTCGACACGCTGAACTCGCTCCGCCGGAGATGAAGTCCGACAAGATCTACCTCGTCGGATTCATGGGCGCTGGTAAGTCGACGGTCGCCCGGGCCCTCGCGCGGCGTCTCGGATGGTCGGTCGAGGACCTCGACGAACTCATCGAGACCCAGGAACAACGGACCATCGCCGAGATTTTCGCAACCGACGGCGAAGTCGAATTCCATAAGATGGAACGGACGCTGCTTCAGAAGCTACGTCCACGGCGGCACCTCGTAGTGGCCACTGGTGGTGGCGCGTTCGCCGACTCAGCCAGCCAAGCGTTGATCGCCCGTGACGGTGCATCAGTCTGGCTTGATGTATCCTTCGAGACAGTCGTCGAGCGGCTGCCATCTGATGGTAAGCGTCCGCTCGCAGAAGATCGGACGACGATGCAGGCGCTGTGGCACGCTCGAAGACCAGCGTACAGTCTGGCCCAGCTTCAGCTTCCCGCCGATCGTTCTATCGATGACTTGGTCGCAGACATCCTTTCCTGGCTAGAGTCGTGAACGTCGATTTGCGTCGTGGAGGGTCGTGGGTCGACGGTCGTGAGTTGAGCGCGAGCTTATGAGCCGGACGTCGCGCCTTCGCTTCGTCCGGCTGCCCTCTGCGCTCGCTCCTCGCGACGCTTTAGCTCGGCCGCATATGCATCGGTAGCTACACGTGATCCGAGAATCCAGCCGAGCACGATCCCGAACAGCAGAATCGATGGGATGAAAATGAAGTGTCCCGCGGTCATGTCAGTCACGGGCTATGCGTCTCCTGTTCGGCGCGACAGATCGGCCAGCTCGCGCTCGACCGTCATCATCCGTCGCCAGATCGACCACAGATAACCCAGCACCGCGATCCACAGCAACGCATAGGCCGACACGAGCAGCGGCGCAGCTGGGAGTTGATCCTCGGGTGGGATGGAGTCCAACGGTACGAACTCATCCTGGGCCGGCTGGCCGGCCGCCACTTCGACCACCGCGAACCCAGTCCACATAAGCCCGACCACAACCACCAGAACCGCGGCGACGCGCAAGAATACTCTGTCCGGTTTCATCTATTCTTCCGATCATCCATCAAGTGCGAGATACAGCTGCTCGAGTCGGCCACGCTGTTCCTCCAATCTAACCCGCGCCGTGAGCAACGCCACAAACAGCACCAGAAAGGCCACCATGCACCAGACGAACGGGCCGAACATCCCCGGTGCCGAGGACGACAGACTCGGGAGCACGTTGGTGGTTGGATGAATCGTGCGCCAGACATTGACCGAGATATAGACAAACGGGACGTTCGCCATCCCGAAGAGCGCTAGACTGGCCGACAGCTTCTCTGACCCCGGTCCGCCATACGCCCGCAACAGCAGATACGAGATAAAGATCAGTTCAAGGATCAAGGCCATCGTCAACCGGGCATCCCATTGCCACCACACACCCCAGGCCTTGATCGCCCACAGCGGCCCGGTGGTTAGCCCCATTAGTCCGAATAACACGGCCAGCTCTGCCGACGCCACACCCAGGCGGTCGGCGGCCGGCTTCTCCTTGAACAGGTAGATCGCACTGGAAAAACCGCAGATGAATACCGCCAAGAACATGGCGATCCACGACGGGACGTGGAAGTAGAAAATCTTCTGAACCAACCCCATCGTCGACTCATACGGTGCACCGACGATCAGGATTG
>Ga0310123_10000604_pt1 | contig 31762 bp, 28 predicted proteins | sample CB6_AW_1057_MG_FD_203505 | JGI IMG/M metagenome (GOLD analysis project Ga0310123, IMG submission 203505) | Marine microbial communities from Western Arctic Ocean, Canada - CB6_AW_1057 | ecosystem: Environmental > Aquatic > Marine > Oceanic | place: Canada: Western Arctic Ocean | collected... | reverse complement strand
TCCGTGACCTGCCGCTCTTTTTCCAAAATCGTGACAACTTCCACCGAAACATCTTTGTGGTTACGTTCGATGAACTCCAGGTAGGAGTCCACCACCGCCGCCACGACGGCCTCACCCGCCACTGGATCCCTGGTACGGCAGGACAACTCGATGATATTCGTGTTTCGAACGGAACGCGCCGTCACGTTTGCCCGCAAGATATCGATCCACTTGTCACGTGGCACCGAGAGAAAATCGACTCGCAAAGCTGCCGGTAGCCGGGCGAGGCGTTGTGTGGCACCGTTTAAAATAACAGCACTGGAAAACAACTGCTCGTACGTAGGAATCAGTCCGTGCCGGCCGACTTCCGACGAAGTTGCCCCGTTCCAGACATCCGAACTTGACTGGGTGATCAGCAACGAGGCTCTCGCCTCGTAGATCCGCGCCGCAGTGAAATAGTAGACGCTCCCCAACAAGACGGCCATGGTCAAGGCCACAATCAGATAGGACTTGCGACAACGAATGACTCGCAGAAAACGCAACACCGCGCGGATCGCTTCAGAAGTGGAGTCCTGATCGTTGTAGTGAGAATCACGGCTCACAGGTAATTCTCCGCCAAGTGTCTTTCGTTAAAACCCTGGAACACCGCTACTAAATCCGAAACGAATAAAGCTCTTCAGTGTATCCACCACAAAGGTCGCGGGAGTCTGTTCAACACTGACGACATCTCCGGCGGCCAACCTCAGATTGGCGTCCCCACCTCGCTTTGCCTCGCGCACCGACGAGGCAATCGTTACCGACTCATCGCTTTCCGGCACGCGACGAATGACGCGGACTTTGTCCGCGATCTGAAGTGTGCGTCCACCCGCCTTGGCAATCGCATCCAACAGTCGCATCTCCTCATCGACCGGAATTTCAAACTGGTCCGGCTTCTTGACCAAACCGATCACCTGTACGGTCCGGGGGGGGCGGGCCCTGACCTTGACGACCGTCCCATCCCAGACAACGTGCTCGGCCTGTCCCTCTCCGGCTGAAGCCAGATCGATGTGCCTGTAGTCGGAGCGGACCGAACCCTCCGTGGCAGCTTGATAGGAAGCCTGCTGCGCCCCCTGCTGCCAGCTTGATTCCAATTCGCCAGGCGCCCCTTCGTTGACCGGATGCCACACATCAATGACGGTATCGGCATCTCCGGTCAGACCTTCCGCTGCAGCCAAGGCCGCCAACAAATCGCTTCCGGTGGCAGGCAGTTCATGCGTCCCCGGCTTGTTCACCTCACCCAGTACCGTGACCAGGTTGGTTCGCCTTTTCTCAAGCGCCACGGAGATGGTAGGAGCAACGTAATGCCCCCTTTCGATGCTGGCCACACGAATCACTTGCTCAGCGTCATGGAAAGTCCGACCCGCGACCTGAACAGGGCCCACGATGGGCACATCCACGAAACCGACGCGCGAAACGTGGATGGCCCAAACGACCGGCTTGACGTTTTCCAGACCCGTCGCTATGGAGACCAGGATCTGATCACCCGGACGGATCACGTCGTTCCTGGCAGGCGGGCCGGACAGACGAGAAAGATCAAAGTCTTCGCGACCCAACGGAGATTCGGCTTGCAAGAAAGGTGGCAGGTTGGTCGCGTGATACGTCGCCGTGTGACAGCCCGCCACCAGGCTGCAGAGGCACACTAAAAACAACGCCCAGCCACAACAGGCGCCGTCTCCAGACAAAATCCGACCTCGATCGCTGATAACGTCACGTATGATCCTAGAATACATTCTGCTTTCGTATGGCAAGAACCGCCCGGACGAGTTCGCCGCGGCACTTACAAAACGATCCCATCCCTGGTGTGTCAACCTGTTTGCTGCGGTAGTTCGAGCAATTAACTAGCAGATAGTCGTTTTCCCGGTCAACCGTGATTTCAGATACCCACCCTGGAAGATCGGGGACCGGACCAGTTCTCCGCTAGCTCGCTGGCGGAGAACTGGACGACGTTGCCGAACTGATGATCACCGGAACCAGAATCGCTGCCGCTAAAAACAGCCCCAGCAGGGCGGGATCCGAATGCAGCAACGTGCCAAATTCACGTTGTCCCAACTGCACGGCATCAGCCGTCACCAGCAAAATCGCCTTCCTGGCCACGGGAGGTGCTGTCCCGGGATACCAGACGCGACACGCTGTCGTGCGACCTGACACTTCCAACTCCAGCACACCGCCACCCAAGCCGGAAACAAGAAAACCTCCCTCGGTGTCGGTCAGGACGGAGGCCAGTTCTTCGCCATTGCGCCTCACTACGAGTCGTTCTGAACTTTGCCGTACACCCTTACCGTCGACCACGTAGCCCAGCAACGTGCCCCGATCCCCGAGAGCCACATCCGGTATCAGGGGTTTTTTCTGCAGGGGCGCGGCTCCATCACTCGGAGTTTCCAAGTTTTCGGCAAATGCCCGGGAACCAGGAATGACGAGACTGATGCAAACCACAGCCACGACAGCCCGGTCTAACCAAAGAAATCGGCAACTATTCAAAACAACGACTCCTTTTGAAGTCCGTCGATCAACCCATCGTTTTCATCCGGATTCACCGACGTGCTACCAACCGGCAGGTACATGCCGTGGAAGGCAATTCAGGTTCCTCTAACAACGACAATTTTTCTGCAATGCTGCTTCCGAAGTTCATAATCGAGCCAAGAAGCACTGAGCTGAAAGGGACCTTCTTCAGAGAACCATCAGCAAAGCGGCGACGGATGTTAGCGAAATCCGTCAGGCAAAGAAAGAGCAGCTACCGCGTCAGGGGAAACAAAACGTCCCGCAACTGAACAGGTATCCATCACGTGAACCAGCCCGGTTGCTTTCAGACGCCCCGGGACGAACAACCCCTGGAGTTTCCGGACAAACGTGCCAGCACTCAGCCGACTCCGTGGAAACTGACGACTCCAGCGGCCAACAGCAAGACTAGCTCGCGTCGTCGTCGTCGAGTGTTAGGGGAATAATGATAGCGGCGGCGGCAATGCCTGCCAGCACCCATGGATTCGCGAGCATCTGAAACCCACCTCGAACCGTGGTGTCACCCTGTACCATGAGCACCGCCGGACGTGCTGCGGGGGGGGCTGTCCCATCGGACCAGGCCCGGACAACGATACCGCGGTTGTCTGCGACAGACACTTGATAAAGGCCTCCCCGCAGGCCGGTCAGGTAAAATTTCCCTTCCTGGTCGGTCGTTGTCTTTCCCACGGATTGACCACCTGTGATGGCCTGCACTTCCGTGCCGGAAACAGGCTGACCCGCAGTGTCAACGACTTGTCCCTGCAATGAACCACCTGCACCCAACGCAACGTCAGCAATGGCCCGGATTGCTTCTTCGCTCAAACCGATGCGTGGTATCAACAGACTGCCACACACCGTCAACACAAGAATCTGATAAAAGAATCTTTGCCGTTTCATAGTGCCACTCCGACCGGGTTGTTTACTATTGCGTCTCCTTCCCACCGCCAGGAGACAGCGATCCACAAACGTCTTCCCACCGAGACCCGTTTCAAGATTCGCAGCGATTACCGGAACGCCACCACAAAATCATCGGTTCGGCTGAGATTTACAATCGGCTATTTCGGCGCCTCTCTGTATTGCGTGATGCAAACTTCCTGATTTTTCCGAAAATTTTCAACATCCCCCCGCACTGCACCTAAATCACGCAAGCCCCCAGTCCCTCCGCAGCCATGCATCAGCGCCGAAAATGTCGCACAAACTGACGGTTTAAATCGGGAACTTTCTCAGTCAAGCGGTCACTCAACCGTCCCGGCGGAACCTGGGCCTGAATGTCTCCGAGGAAACTGCGTAACTCGTCCCCTGCCGCCACAGGACCATGCAACATGAAGTGAACCCATGACCAAGCTTGTCGATAGTCGCGACCGTTCATCTTGTCAATGCCGGATATCGCTTCCAGCGACTGGACGTCTGCGTACCTCCTGAACAACACGGCCCGCCGCACCGGCCCACCATGCGGACTTCCACGCTGGCGCTGACTGGCGGGCATCTCGAAGTATTCCGCTAGCCCTTCATCAAGCCACAAAGGGACCATGGGGAGTGAAGCGTGCAGCAGGGCGTGTGTACATTCGTGGCGCAGGTCGACTTGAAAGTCACCGCTGGCATAAGCGAAGACCATCCCCGGTCCGTGGCCCTTCACGAACAGGGCCCGGCGGTAGGGAACTCCCGGAAAATGTTCTCGCAGGTACCGCTGGTAAGTCGATCGCTTCGAGAACAGGTAAAGATGAATGTATTCTCGAGTTTTGCTCACGCCGAGTGTTGAAACGAGGTCCGTTTGAAGTTCCGCAATTTCCTGAAAGAAGGGTACGTATTTGTCGAGCGGAAAATCGGCATGGCAAAGCAGCGGTCCTACCTGTCTCTGATCAGGCCACCGGTGAGCTCCGACGGCCAGGCCCGAACATGGAACGACAGACAGCACGACAGCAAGCAAGGTGGCCCGTTGGATCGACTGTGATTCCAGCATCAAGCCTTCACCCTCTCAACGCGCAAGTACCGAACTTTTGAGGACCTCAACGGCCTTGCCGAATCCAAACCAGTTTGGCGTGACGGGGCTGACAATAGCTCGCCGCCCCGCCAGCACAGCCTGCCCGCTACTCACCCGCCGGGGATTTTCTGAAAAGAGATCACGGGCAGTTTCCCCGTCGGTCAGCTCCGCGACATGGCGATAGCAGTCCTTCAACAGCGGCCGCCGACTGCGTGTACCGTGCGCGTCGGTGCCGACAAAGTGGACCAGTCCTTTCCGTAAGGCCCATTCCGCCATTTCCTGACTCGCCGAACCAAATGTGCCAGTCAAACTGCCTGCCGTGACTTGCATCAGGCAACCGGCATCCACCAGTCTCTCAACCGGCTCACGAGATGACAGCAAGCCCTGATTGCGTTCAGGATGGGAAAGAATGCCCACCATTCCCAACGAGCGAAGCCCGCGCAGCAACCCCTCCAAAGGAAAATAAAGTTCGTGCGGGAGTTCCAGCAGGACATGTTTCCCGTGGTCTCCTAACGTCAGTACCTCGCCGCAGGCAAGTTGATCGAGCACCCCATCTTCAATGCGCACGTCCGCGCCGGGCAGGACATTTAAGGGCACCTGATGTTCGGCCATTAACTGCCGGAATTCGATCGTCTTGTCCCGGATCGTCTGTCCCAGATTGTGGGCGTAATTGCCCAACTGATGGGGCGTCACCACCACCGTTTGAATCGATTCTTCGACGGCCAACGTCGCCATGGACAGTGCTTCATTCACGTCCTGAGCACCGTCATCGATGTTCGGCAGCAGATGGCAATGGATGTCGACAAATCCTGTTTGTCGGCTCACGACGATTTCGTCCTCCCGGCTGGCAGAGGAAAGGTGGCAGATCACGGAAGGCCGGAGTATAGCGGCCAGTGGACCCAGGTCAATAGAATCCGCCGCTGGAAAAGGTTTCCCTTGCAACCCCGGTGGTGAGCGATGCTTATTGCCTCCAATTGACCATCTGCCTGGGGCTGGGTATCGTGAGTGCTACCTGTTCGAGCCAGTCTACCTAGACCCAACTGGAACCGCCCAACGTCAGTCGCAGTGAACCGACTTCTTTACCTGCCCTGTTTTGAGGAACCCCTGCAAGGCTCTACTACTGGCCCATCCAAAGTGGGTAGACGATTCGACGGTAGCCCGACTGAGCAAAGAACGGCTTGAAATTTACGGATCGGGAATTCCTGAGGCACATACGCCGTGAAATATGCATCCATCGGGCCCATTGAAGTTCATTTGCCCGAAAGAATCGAAAGCAACGAGCAGCTTCAGCAGGAGTATCCTGATTGGCACATGGAGCTGATCTACTCCAAGACGGGAATCGCCAAGCGACATATTGCTGCGGCGGGGGAATGCGCTTCGGATCTGGGAATCGTGGCGGCACAACGCTTGTTCGAACGGCACGACATTGACCCCCAATCGATCGATTTCCTGCTCTTCTGCACCCAATCACCTGACTACCCTCTGCCGACAACCGCGTGCATCATGCAAGACCGTCTCGGTCTGCCAACGTCTACCGGTGCGTTGGATTTCAACCTGGGGTGTTCGGGTTTCGTCTACGGACTGGCGCTGGCGGACGGGCTGATACGCAGCAGCGCGGTAAAACGGATCCTGCTGGTGACTGCTGAGACCTATTCCAAATACATTCACCCAACAGACCGCAGCTTGAGAACAATCTTTGGTGATGGGGCAGCCGCGACGTTACTAGAAGCAACCGATGAACCTACTTTGGATGCTTTTCGGTTCGGAACAGATGGAAGCGGAGTCGACACCCTGATCGTATCGCGTGGAGGCGCGAGGCAACCGGAGGATTCCCACAAACCCCGTCATCGACAGCGCTGGCCCAGCGCACTCTACATGGATGGCCCGACACTGATCAACTTTACAGTCGCCCGGGTCCCCAAGTTGATCGATGAAGTGCTTGCCCTGGCAAATTTGCAGCGAAAAGATATTGACCTTTTCTTAATGCATCAAGCCACACGCAAAATGCTCACTCAATTACAAACGGTGATGGAAATTGACGAGCAGCAAATGCCTATCTTGCTGAAAAACTGCGGGAACACCGTTTCATCGACTATCCCCCTCTTGATTCACCATCTACGCCAACAGGGAACCCTGCAATCCAACATGCAGAACATGCTGATTGGTTTCGGAGTGGGCTGGTCCTGGGCGGGCTGTGTATGGCGGGAAACCTGGCCGAAAACCTAGCCCCAACCCTCTGCAAGAACCTCGTAACCCACGGCAGATTTTCCATGCGCCGGAAGTCTTGCTGGCGAATGGCTGAACTTGCAAGTAGAATGGATCGTCGAAACCAGGCCGACTACCGCCAAGGAACTTCCGATGAAGAAATCCCTCGCTGGGCATTTTTTGATTGCGTCCCAATACCTGGGTGATGCAAACTTCAACCGTGCTGTGATACTCCTGCTGCAACACAGTGAGGAAGGTGCGTTCGGCCTTGTTCTCAACCGTCCCACCAATTACATCGTTTCCGAAGAGTGCGACGATCTGCCGGACGAGTTTGACGACATTGACAGCCTGATTCATTATGGCGGCCCGGTCGAAGGTCCGTTGATGGCACTCCATACACTGTCAAAGTATGCCGAACACACCGTGCTCCCGGGCGTCCATTTTGCTGCATCCCGAGAAAATCTCCTGGGGGTCCTGCAGCATGTCATACGGCCCCACCAATTCTTTAGCGGTTATTCGGGCTGGGCACCCACACAACTGGAGTCGGAGCTGGAAGAAGGCGCGTGGTTTACCCATCGTGCTTCCCGTAAACACATCTTCGCGGATAGCGAATCTGACCTGTGGAAAAGAGTCGCCCAGGCTGTCGGCGAGGAGGCTGTCCTGCAGCAGCTCAATATCAAACAAGTCCCCTCGGACCCTTCGCTCAACTAGCACTGGAATCGCCAAGGCTGGATGTTTCCAGCTTCTGTTCAAAGGGTGGCCGGCAGCAGCCGGGTTTTCCAGAGACGATGCCTGCGAGAGAACTCGTGGACTCCTTGGCCCGTACCACCAGTTCTTAACACAACTCCAGAGGTATCTGGCTGAGCAGTTCGACACCGCGCTCCACGACCAGGTAGTCATTCTCGACTCGCATGCCAACATGAAGTTCCGGCGCATAGAGGCCGGGCTCCACCGTAAAAACATCCCCCAGTTCAAAATAATCATCCCAGTGGGGGTTCAAGTGAGGCGCCTCGTGCGGAAACAGCCCGATACCATGCCCCAAGTGATGATTGAAAACACCAAGAGGAGCTTGGTCGAGAAATTGCTGAACTTCATCAAACAGCGCCCGGGCGCTGACTCCCGGCTTGACGCGATCCTCGACGATGGCGAAGACTTCACAGCAACGGGTCCACGCCTTGGACTGCTCCTGACTTGGCTCGCCACTCACGGAAAAAGTTCGAGCATTGTCAGCAAAATAACCGCGAAACGCGGGACCCAGGTCAAGAATGTAGAGTTCATCGGCACGAGCAAGCCGACTCCGGGGCGGTCCGCCCCGGCTCCCGCATTGATAGTCGTTCCCGGTGCCGGTTAACATTTCGCCAAATTCCGCAACCGCTGCGCCCTGCAACTGCTGGAATACGTCCAGTTCGTTGACGCCTGGCTGAATCATCTCCCTCGCCGCATCGTACATGGCAGCAGTGCCCGAGATGGCTTTGCGGAGACGAGCCAGTTCGTCAGCATCCTTTCGTCTTCGGAGTTGATACAGATGGGGTTCCACGTCCAAATATTCGGATGCACCCAGCCCGAGCAGATGCTGACCGAAACTTGAAAACTCCACACCCAAGCGGCGTCCTCGTGTGATATTTTTCAAGTGTTGGATCAAAACCCGGGACGATTCGTGCCGCTGATCGTTGCGGAGTGTCGAATGCCACTTCGCCTGGTAGGGTATCAACTCGTCGGCAGCAGCTGTTTCCGGCGGTTTTTGCGGACAGACGAGATACAGAGCACCTTCGCAAGTCAATGCGGCAATTGGCTGAAACAGCCAGTCGTAACGTGGTCCGGCGAGCCACTGGACATGTTCCACCTGCGTCACGATAACGACTTCGAGTCCAACATTCTGCATCACCTCGATCAATCGCCGTTGACGCCCACGACAAGCGCCGATATCAATATCGTACGTTTCCATCAATTCAACTCGCTCATAGCTCCAGCTGTTAGAATATCTAGAAGGCGATCCATCGCCATTTCAATGAAACAAACTAACACGGCCTCATCCCATTTGCCAGTTGGGCTCACCATAGCATGTCGCACCGAGTGATTGCCGTTGGTGACATCCATGGCTGCGCGGAAGCACTTCGCGGTCTCATGGAAGTCGTTGAACCCCAAGCTGAGGATCAGATCATCATCCTCGGAGATTATGTGGATCGCGGCCCAAATACGCGGGATGTCCTCGAACAGTTGTTGGAGTTGAAAAAAAGCTGTCAGCTTTTTTCCCTGGCGGGAAACCATGAAGTGATGATGCTGGATGCCCTCTTGACTTCCCAAAACGCCAGCCTGGAATTTTGGATGCGCTGTGGCGGGGAAGAAACCCTCGCCAGTTATGGGGGCGACGCAACCGACATTCCACAGTCTCACCTCGATTTTCTTCAACAAGCCCTGCGTTATCATGAAACGGACACGCATCTATTCGTCCATGCAAATTTCGCTTCCCATTTGCCCCTGGAGCATCAACCCGATCAAATGCTTTTTTGGCAGCACCTGGGCATCGACCCGGCGCCTCACAAGTCGGGTAAAATTACTATCCTGGGACATACGCCCCAAATCACCGGTGAAGTCCTCGACCTGGGGCACGTAATCTGTATCGACACCTTTTGTTTCGGCAGTGGCTGGCTAACCGGTTTCGACGTTCACTCAGGAGAAATCTGGCAAATTGATAAACAGGGCCAAATCCGCTTGACTGACGAGTGGCCCTGCGAGCAAGAATGAGTCCAAAACCCGGTGGCTCTGTGGAGGCCTGCTGCCCGGGCTCTAGGAATCCTCCAGACTTCGATCATTCTCGAGAATTGATAAGGTACAGCTTGATGGCTCCAAAACGAATTTATTTGTCACCTCCGCACCTCTCTGGCCGTGAAGGGGAATACGTGTCGGACGTCTTCGATTCGAATTGGGTGGCCCCTGTCGGCCCGCACCTCACGGAATTCGAGCAAGTGATCACCCGACGTTTGGGCGTCGATCACGCCCTGGCAGTCTCGTCCGGCACCAGTGCGATTCATTTGGCTCTGCGGCACCTGAAATTAAAACCTCACGACGAAGTCCTGTGTTCAACATTCACTTTCTGCGCATCTGCCAACCCGATTGTCTACGAGGGCGCAACACCCGTTTTCATCGACTCGGAACGGGAAAGCTGGAGCATGGATCCCGATCTTCTTGAGGAAGAACTGGTCGACTGCGCCCGACGAGGCAAATTGCCTCGGGCCATCATTGTCGTTGACGCTCTCGGCCAGAGCGCTGATTTTGATCGGTTGAAAGCGGTCGTGACCGGCTTTGAAGTCCCCATCATTGAAGATGCCGCCGGGGCATTAGGGGGACGGCACCGGGACAAATCCATCGGTTCCTCAGGATGGTGCAGCATCCTTTCCTTCAATGGAAACAAAATCATCACCACCAGTGGAGGGGGGGCACTCTGTTCGAACGACACGGTGTTGATCGAAAATGCAAGGTCTCTTGCCACACAGGCCCGTGATCCTGTTCCCCATTACGAGCACTCACAGATCGGATTCAATTACCGGCTGAGCAACGTTCTGGCCGCAGTCGGCCTTGCCCAACTGGAAGTTCTTGACCAGCGAGTAGAGGCGAAAACAAATATCCTGAACTTCTATCGTCAGCGACTGGGCTGTTTACCGGGAATCACTTTCATGCCGGAACCACACTTCGTCACACCCAATTGCTGGTTGTCCACTATCCAGATTGATGAGCAACTGTTTGGCATCAACTGCGAAGCACTGCGACTGCGCCTGGAGAAGGAAAACATTGAGTCGCGTCGAGTCTGGAAACCTCTGCACCAACAACCGGCTTTTCATGGTTGTCGCGTCCGAGGCGGAGCAGTGGCGGACGAGTTATTTTCAACCGGCCTTTCATTACCCAGTGGATCGGCCATGACTCCCGAAGACCTGGAACGCGTCGCGACCACCGTCGAATCGTCCTTCGCCGGATAAGAATGAAACCCAAGTCCAGGAGACCGGCCTCAGTGAACGGAGCGGTGTGTTAGTCCACCCTTTTCTTAAACTTACAACCGCCGCAGGGCCAGGTCGATGAATCTTCGTATCGGTTTGCGTCGGATCCTGACTCTCGCCTCTTCAGCAAAACACCAGCGCCTCCGATAACCAGTCCCTACCGAATGTTCACCGTTTTCTGTTTCTACGCGAACCAGAAAAGCGGTAATCGTCTTTGCCGACTCAACCTTCGAGGCGGAAAACTGGTCCAGTGGCTCCGGCAATTCCAGTTCACATTCCACTCCCGCGATTTCCAAAGCGGTCCGCAGCGCGGTGACGTGCCTCAATTCATCGGGCAGTACGGGGGCCCGAGGAAAATCCCAACGACTATCGTCACTCACAGACACCAAACAGAATTCGGGCCTGCCATTCTCGGTTCGAAATGGCACAACACAAACTTCTTCAACCATCCTGACGGTAAATGAACTCATGGGGCTTTTTTACTGACAATTCCCAAATTATCAAGACCCCCCAAATATTCCACCCATCCACAAAGGGGTCGCAGGGAACTCACTGCCTTCCTTGAGAACGTCTCACTTTGTTTGCTGAATCCCGTTTCGAGACTGAAAAATTCTCCCCCGGACGTCTCGCTGCTGATCCCGGACGGCCCCGGGAAGTCGAAACTGGCCCAAAACAGGGGATTTAAGGCCAGGGAGCGTTGCACCCCGCAAAAAACCAACGACCGGGGCACACCAATTGCTTAAATCTGTATCTGAAGAACAACTCTTCAACACCGTCGTAGAAACTAATGGTTGCAGGGAACGTTTACCGAAATCCAAGTCGCTCACCCTTGGGCGACGGCGTCCCGCGATCTCTCAAGGAGGAATCCACATGTTAGTACTTAGCAGAAAAATCGGACAAGAAATCGCCATCGGCAGTGACGTTCGAGTCGTGGTTAACAGAATCTCAGGCAACCGAGTGACGCTTGGTATCGAAGCTCCCAGCGAAGTGTGTATTCTGCGTGGAGAGTTAGAACCATTGACCAACTCGCGCCTCGAGCCGAAGGAACCAACATCAAGCCTTCTCTTGCCAGACTTCACGACAAAGGACGATAGCAACTATACAGATTTACCTCGGTCACCACGCTAATGCATCCTGACGAAAGGCACTTCGGCACTTGCAGTGAACGCTCTCGGACGGTGAAATTCATCCTCGTGATTGAACTTCAAATTCTCGATGTTCGCTCGATCGGTGGACTTACGGGCTCCGGCCGTCACCGGTTTCACGTCGTCTGACAAAGAAGGTCCGGTAAAGAATCGACATAACCAGTCACTTTGTAAGATCTTAAGAGATTACATGGCGAATTCGCCATTTCACAATCTCTTTACAAGGAATTTTTTTTTATCCTAACGAGTAGCATTTTCCGGACAGTCCACTGAACTCCCCGGAACCTTTACCTCCGGTAATTTTTTTATCACGGTGGTAAGGATCCGGTACTGAGACCCTGGTTACCGACACTGGCACGCTAGAACCCCCCCTCCTTCGTCTGCTATAATTGAAGCCAGAATCAGCCAATGTTTTTTCCTCGACTTTTGCGGGGAGGGCCGGGTTGCAAGAAAGTTACATAACTTCAGATCCTGGACCGGCAGACTCAAAACTTGGTTAGACTTCAGCAAAACGATTTGGATATGGCTGCCAAAAGAAACATCGACAACCTACTGCAAAAATGGCCTTTCGACCCCGAACACCTGAGCGTGCGGATGGTCAAAGGAAGGGACAGTCGAGATGTGATCCAAATGCGAATCGATATGGGAATTCTGCAACTGGAAGTACTCGGACGACCTGACGGAACACGTCCGGAGGGCTCCGATACCTACCTCGAATTCCTGCTCGACAAATCAAACGGGGCGATATCCGACATGGAATTGGATGAGGATGATTTCAATGAAATTGACCGTGAGTTCGTGCAGTTTTATCACCGGCGGATCTGCTGGCTGACTTTACGGGAATTCGACCGTGCGGTGCAGGATGCCGATCACACGCTGGCGTTGATGGACTTCTGTCGTGACCACTGCGAAGACGAACAGTGGACCATGTCGCACGAACAGCATCGCCCTTTCGTGCTCTTTCATCGCACACAGGCTCAAGCACTGGCAGCCTTAGAAGAACATGGTGGCCCCGGAGCGATCGAACACATCAACGAAGGACTGGAAAACTTTCGTGAGTTCTTTGAAAAGTATGATGCCGAAGAGCACTTTGAAGAAGATGAACTGGTCGCACGACTTGTTGATCTCCGTGAATCCCTGCGAGCACAATTTGAAGTGGGACTCACCCTGGAAGAACAACTGGTGGACGCGATTTCCAAAGAGCAATACGAATTGGCAGCCGAGTTGCGCGACAAACTTTCAAAACGCTCTCAGGGTCAGCCATAGCCACTCTCGTTTTTTGCTACTTCCCGTCGGAAGTTGTGCCTGACTCCGACCCCGGTCAACCCACCAGGACTTCGCGTCCTGCCTCATCGGTAACAGGCGTCCGTGATCCGGCAATCGCGTGACGGTCACCTTGTTGAAGACCCAAGGTCAGACGGTACGTGTGCCTCGTTAAAGTCTCCCAGCGAAGGCGCCCGCGATACCCGCCATCAGAGCGGAGGTAATGGGCGGATGCCCGACGTGGAAAAGTCGGGTTCCGGCCCGGTTGGAACCTGGCTGGCCGGAACAACCGGCTTGTTCGAATGGCCCACTTCCTTCAGGTGCTCCATCAGAATGCGCCGCACTTCGAGAATGCTGCGCGGGTGCCGGTGAACTCCGGTATGGTCGGCATCGACCACAATTTCGGAACTCACGTTCTCCAGGTGGGCATTGGCGAATTCGACAATACCATCACCTTCACCAACTTCATCCCCCACGATCCTTTCAGAAACCCTGGACACAAGACGCTCCTTGACACTTGGTTCTCCGACCTCGTGTGAAACCAGTCCCACAATGTTGTGGTGTTTCACCCAGGGAGCCAGCGCCGCATTGAGCATCACGGGTAAAACGGGCGACTCAGGAGCAAGCGATTCGATACTCGTGTCGATCAGGAAAAGGCGCCGATCAACAATCAGATCAGGATTGTCTTTCAACACCTGATCTCGCGCACCAACCAATTTACGAGGCATATCGATCAGCCAACGACTGAGCAACTGTGTCCTCACGTTCGAAAAATTGCTGCCCCGATGGGGCGTGGCAATGGTGATCACGCGTTGGATCGACGGATTCGCCTGAAAGAAAAAAGTTTTTTCCAATGACTCTCGCACCTCAAGGCTGGCGGCCAGGTCATCAAAAGGCTGTTGACTCACAATGTTCCAGAAATCCTCCTGACTGTCGATGGCCTGCATTTTTGAAACCAAACCACCCATGCTGTGACCCACCAGCACCATCTTATCGAGTACAGAATTCTGGCGCTGCGGGTCCAGAGTGGACCGGCTTTCCATGAGATCTTCTCGAAATTGCGTCGCGCTGATCCAAAACGGCTGGCCGGTCGGGTAGAGATAGAACCAGAATTGATAGTGATTGCGAACTTCGGGCAAGCCGCGCAGATCGTTGAACATTTCCATCCACGTCAATGGACTTGACCACAGTCCGTGCACCATCACCACGGGAATTTTCTGCGGGTCGTATGGCTCCAACATGTAAAGCCCGCGGATTTCCTGCGCCGGACCGGGGTGCAGCAAACCCCGCGTCGCCAACTCTTTTCCCTTGAAAATGGGCTGCTCCAGAAAGTATCCCAGGGGTGTGCTCAAATCTGTTTCCAGCGGAACCAACCGGCCTGCCACCCGGATGTTGGAAGAAACCAGCGGATCATGCAGTTCCAGAACACATCGACGCCTGCCGCCAGCGACGGCTGCCTGATCCTCCTGGGGCATCACTCGTAATAGAGCGGTCACCGGAAAGACAAGCCCCGACGGATAATATTTTTCATACGGCTCCTGGTCCGGGTGATTCTTACGAATCGCAATCAGTGGAACTCCGAGTCCGTAGGTCCGATAGTGATTTTTCAAACCTTCCACCCGGTAGTCAGAAACAAATTCAAAATCACCAAAATCCTCCTCATGCCATGCTCCTCGCATGACGACGGAGACATCGAAGGCCTGTTGTTTTGTCTCGACGACACAGGTACTGCCAGGCCGTAGTTCGCCAAGGTTTTTCAGAATACGCAAAACCTGCTCAAGCGCACCGTTGTAGACGTCACACGCTCTGCGGAACTGCGGATCGTATGGATTCCGCTCCCAGTCAAAACGAGTGTCCAGGAGATAGGTGTAGGCGCTCGTTGCCGACTCTCCATAGCGGTCCAAGGCCGTCGACATGTCCCCTGCCAGTGCTGCCCTTCGACCATTGATATAAGCCAGTTCAGCCAGGGCATACATTTTTTCGGCCGACGGGTCCGCCTGGGCCAACCTTTGCAGGCAGTCGGTTGCTTCCTGCGGTGTTTCCCGAAACTGTTTTTTTAAATCGTAGCGCCGCAACAACTGAAACGTGCGTTCGGTCGGCTCGGGACCATTTAAAGAAAACAGGTCAAGCGGCACCGACAGCGGATTGGCCGGAATGTCTCGCAGCATCACAAAACTGGAACTGGCACACCCGGCAACTGAAATCGTCCAGCTGATCACGCTGACCGACAGAACGAAAGCACTGCAAAATCTTCGACCCACCATGGCCACACATTTCCTGCTGAATGACTGTCCACATGACTAACAAGGATGGCTTCAGGGCAAACCACCACGTGAAACGAGGTGCAGAGCATAGAGAAGTTGGTCGAACCCCGTCAAGATTCAACATGACAGCACATTGCAGGCGGCACCATTTCGGCACTCTTAACGAAAACGATGAGTCGGAACGGGACGGGACGGGCGAAAACACTCCATGGTGTCGACTTCCAGGTTCAACCCATGCCGACTGGCTAGCTCCGCAGTGACTTGAAGCACCAACTCTTCCAACAGCACCGGATCAACGACCACACGAGCGTTGATGGTAATTCGTGCGTCCGAAACGGCGGCCCCGGAGGAAACTGACAGTTCTGGTGCGGACTCCGAATCCACCAGATTGGCTACCGACAATTGTTGTGATATTTCCCCTGATATTTTCAGGTGCGCCGGTTCGGCCTGTTGTCGTAACAGTTCCTGGCGAAGACCTGAAACGAGTTCCAATACACATTGATCCAGTTCAAAAGAAGAGTCTTTGCTTGCTAAACGAAGCGTTCCGTTGAGCCAGGCCAATTCGGCCTCTCCCTCGGCATAAAGATCGTAGTCCACGTCCATGAATTGCTTGGGAATGTAGGGAGTCGAATGCAGTGCTGTCATGAATTCTTCGAACCCTTCACCCGTCTTGGCACTCATCGGGAAAACTTGTTTATTTGGAAAACGCTCTTCCAGCAAGCCGCGTAGCTCCTCCAGTTCAACTGACGACAACGCATCGACTTTGTTGATCGCCACCAGCTGAGCTTCTTCGATTTGCTTCAAGAAGATGTAGGCAGCTTTCTCTGAAAAACCACCGCCGCTGGCACTCAAAATCTTGCGTCCATGTCCTGGTTTGAGCAAGATGGCCAGCGGACCTACCGAAATGCGCAAGCCGTGAAATTTCTGTAGGGGGGCGATCACCGTCGATTCCAAATCGGTGCAACTACCCACCGGCTCAGCAAGAATGACATCGGGGGTGGTTGCTCGATCCAGCGTCTCGATGACATCGACAAGATCGGTGAACTTGCAGCAAAAGCATGCCCCGGGCACTTCTCCGACGCGAAAACCTTGGGTCCGCAGGAATTGTGTGTCCACCAGGTCGTGGGCCTGATCATTGGTCACCAGGGCGACTTTCTTACCCTGGCTCATCAATTGACGAGCCATTCGAGCCAGGGCCGTTGTCTTTCCCGCTCCCAAAAATCCTCCCAGCATGAAAAATTGAATCTGAGACATTGTTGGTTTTCAGTGAGCCTTTCCTGCCAAGCGTGGTTGGACACAACGGCACCGCACATCATATTATCATATTAGTTACTTCCACGCTCGAACCGTATCAGGGGTTCCTCATGAACCAACTCGCCATCCACGGCGGCCCCCCCGTCTTTCCAGAAGGTCCGCCCACCTGGCCAGCCCTTGAACCAGGAGTGCAGGCTGCGCTATTGCAAACCTACCAGGATGGAAGTTGGGGCAAATATCACGGCCCCCATTGCGCGGAGTTGGCCAGCACTCTCGGGCAAATGCACGGAACAGAATTTGTGACACTCTGTTCCTCTGGTACCATCGCCGTCGAGTTGGCCCTGCGAGGACTGCAAGTTCGACCAGGAGATGAGGTCGTGCTGGCCGGCTACGACTTTCCAGGTAACTTTCGTGCCATCGAAGCGGTTGGCGCCCGGCCCGTGCTGGTAGATATTCGACCGGAGACTCTGTGTTTGGATGAAAAATTGCTCGAGGCATCGATCCGCAAAGAAACACGCGTGGTGCTCGCGTCGCATCTGCACAGTGGCACGGCGAACATGCCGCTGTTAGTTCGATTCGCCCGGCAGCACGGACTCACTGTCCTGGAAGATGCCTGCCAGTCACCCGGCGCGCAGATCAGCCGTCAGACTGCCGGAACCTGGGGCGACGTGTCGGTACTCAGCTTCGGGGGAAGCAAACTCTTAACGGCGGGACGAGGTGGCGCGGTGATCACACAACAGGCGGAAATTCATCAACGGATGCGAGTTTATTCCGACCGGGGAAATCAAGCGTTCCCGCTGAGCGAGTTGCAAGCCGCCGTCCTGATTCCACAATTAGAACTGCTCGAACAGCGCAACAAAACACGACGTGAGAATGCACGGCGTTTGCTTCGTCTGCTAACAGGAACTCCCGGCATCCAACCTGTTGATACCTGCTCAGAACACGATCAAACAAGCTACTACAAGCTGGCGTGGCTACTCACATCCGACCACCTGACGGAACACCGCGACGACTTATTGACAGCCTTCCGGGCGGAAGGGTTGGCCATCGACGCCGGATTTCGCGGCTTCGACAGACGTAGCACTCGAAGGTGCAGAAGAGCCTCCGAGTTGAATCACAGTGCGTGGGCCGGCCGGGCAAACATCCTCCTCCATCACCCCGTTTTACTAGAGCCTCCCGCGACCATGGACCGAATCGCGGAAGGGATCACCAAAGTCATCACGGCTTTCACCCGGCCGTGAACGTCGCATCGCGGTTCAAACAAGACGCAGTCCCAGCTACCGGGCCAGCGCGACCTTCACTTGTCACGCTTGGCTGCCATGACCGAACTGGTAAACACCTTGAATTAGCGCTTTAACATCCCTGAATTGCTTTTTCGTACCGAGCACACCATCCAGTAATCTCCGGGCCTCCGTCTTAGAATGGCCCAAATTACGCAAAACGTTGAATGCCTCCTGGATCAGGTCTCGTTCGACCTGGGTGCCGTCGTCCTGTTCATGGCGCAGTTGCAGGTCAAAATGCCGCGTAGCAACTTGCCCACCCTCAGCAGGTACATGCGCCCGGATTGAATCGACGTCCCTCTGCCGCTGACCGGCTATCTGGTTCAGAATTTGAGCAACCTCCCTGATGAGGGCCGCCAAAGACAATGCAACCCAAGTGTAAGCTTCGGGAAGCAGTGAATGGCTCATCAGATAAATGAAAGGAAACAAGGTCACGACGGACCAACTGGCCGCAAAAATCCAGCCCTGCCACTTCACCGGGGTGAGACCCCAGCCAACGGATTTGGGTCGAAACCATTCCGGCCTTCCAAAAACAGGTAATCGCAACATGGTCGGGTCCTCCTGGTTCCTTATCCATCGTCCAACGAATTTTTTTTTCTTCCCCGCTTCGTGTCAGACCGAACCCGTTTGTCCTTCAAACGTCGTTCGTGCGAACCCCGGGTTGGCTTGGTCGGTTTTCTCCGCTTGGGTGCGGTCGCCACCTGCTCCAGCATCTTTCGCACCTTTTCCAGACAATCTTCCTGATTACGAGGCTGGTCACGGTAGCGCTGGCTGGCCACTACGATTTCACCATTTTTGGTGATGCGTCCACTAAATTCCTCAAACAACCGTGCCCGTACTTCCTCTGGCAGGCTGGTAGAGTTGACGACCGACCAGCGCAGGGTCACTTTGGAGTTCACTTTGTTGACATTTTGCCCACCCGGGCCGCTGCTGCGGTCGTGCCGGAACTCAAACTCTTCCAATGGCACACGAATTTGACGGTTCACAACGAGATGACTGACTGCGGCCATGGGAAGGACCTTTCCAGACTCAAGCACACTTCTAGTGGTTCGGGACGATCGTCGTTTTATTAGGCTAGAAGATACATTTTTTTCGAGAAATTGACGCCGGGGGGCCAGCCAACAGAACTGGGACCCGAGGCCACCACACTTCAAAACAACAGGACTCATGGGTTGGTGATCAAAAAAACCTCGGGTAACATGGGTGGAAACAGATAAAAATGGAACGCGGGAGACTGGACCACCGCAAGATCAGAGCGCTCTTTCGCTCCGATTCTTCTGCTACCACTGGTGGAACCATTCTGGCCACGCTGCTCTTTCAATTCATTCCAGGACGACTCTCGATGCGATACGGCTGGTTGAACCTCTATTATGTTTTCGTTTTCGCAACAATTCCACTGCATGCTGATTTGCCCGTCACGGCCACAATCGCTCAGCAGCATGCACTACCCGTTGACCTGGGCAGCAGACCGAAAGGTGACGACTGGCCTTGTTTTCTAGGCCCTACACGTGATAGCCGCTCTGCAGAAACAGGAATCCTCACTCGCTGGCCAGCCGAAGGGTTGCCAATCGTCTGGCACCGCAAACTGGGAATCAGCTACGGCATCGGAACGGTCAGCCGAGGGCGTTTTTTTCAATTCGACCGGCATGGAAACATGGCAAGATTGACATGCCTGCAAAGCGAGACAGGGGAGGAACTATGGAAATTTCAATATTCCACCGACTATCAAGACATGCTGGGGTACAACAACGGACCCCGCTGCTCGCCGGTGGTGGACGGGGACCGAGTCTACCTGTTCGGCCCCTCCGGAATGCTCCATTGCCTGCTTGCCGTTGATGGACAAACCCTCTGGAAAATCGACACGGAACAGGAATTCGGAGTGATCCAGAATTTCTTCGGCGTCGGCAGCACGCCAGTCATCGAAGAAAATCTTTTGATTGTGAACATCGGAGGAAGCCCTCCGGAAGATCAGCAATTCGGTCGATCCAACTTGGACCGAGTCGGAGGAGACCGCTCGGGTATCGTGGCCTTCAACAAATACACAGGCGCGGTGGTCTATTCGGTAACCGACGAATTGGCTAGCTACGCCAGCCCTCAACTGGCCACCATCAACGGCCGCCGATGGTGTTTCGTTTTTTCCCGCGGAGGGCTCGTGGGACTGGACCCGTCCTCGGGAGTTGTCGACTTCTATTACCCATGGCGCGCCGCCGTTCGTGACAGCGTCAACGCCAGCACTCCCGTGGTCGTCGGAGATGAAGTACTCATCTCCGAAACGTACGGTCCCGGAGCATCGCTGCTGAAAATAAAACCAGGACAAGCCGAAGTCGTTTGGAGCGATCAAAAGAGGCGCGCCAACCGGTCCATGGCGACTCACTGGAACACCGCCGTCCACCACGAAGGCTACCTGTATGGCAGCAGTGGCCGTCACTCGAACAACGCCGAACTTCGCTGCATCGACTGGAAAACGGGCGCCGTGCAATGGAGCGTGCCGCGTTTGACCCGCAGTTCCTTACTCTACGCCGACGGGCATTTCATTTGTTTGACCGAAGCCGGTGACCTCTTGCTGCTGCGTGCCACCCCGGAACAATTTGAAGCGGTGGCAACGGTCCAGATGAAGGATCCCGAGGCTCCGTCGAACCCCCTCTTGGAATATCCGGCTTGGGCCGCTCCCATCCTGTCACACGGCCTGCTCTACGTTCGGGGTAAAGATCGCCTCGTTTGCCTCGAACTGATTCCGCAGTAAAGCGACCGCGTGAAACAACAACCCGGTACCCGCTTCGCGCAAGCGGTCCGATCGAATAATGAACTTCCCAACTGACTTCGGGCCGCTCCCACGCTTTGCACGTCCTCCGTTCCGGAGACGGGAAGGATTCGGCAAACGCTCAGAGAACCGTCGTTTCGAAAATCTGCTCGAACTCTGTTTGCGCGTGCCCGATCAGCTCAGAATAATCTTCTGATTCGAGCTCCTCGCCAAACAATTCCACCTCAAACCATCCTTGGTAACCATTGGATTTCAGGCCCAGGCAAAGATCTTTGAGCGGCAAAACGCCTTCACCCAGCCGACAGCGATTCTGTTCTCCCCGGGGTGGAGATTTCGCATCCCCCAGATGAACCACAGCCACGTGGGGCGCCACTTCGGGCAACCGGTCGAGGATCGCCGGATCATGCCCCAGATGATAGGTGTCGAATACTAATTTCAAATGGTCCGATCCGACTTCCTGAATCAATTCCAAGCTGGCATCCAAATCCGTCAGCACGGTCCATTCCGCAGCACACCCGGAGTGCATCGGTTCCACGGCCAACGAGACTTGCAGGTCTTCAGCCCAAGGAACCAATTCGATGAGTGCACTGCGAATCAGGCGCCGCACATGATTACTCGTGTGGCCAGCGCGTGCCCCGGTGTAGATCACCAGGCACTCAGCCTGCATGACCGCTGCCAGTCGAATGGCGTCCTCCGCGTCTTCCAGGCAGTCCGCATAACTACGCCCATCACTTCCAGTGAACCCGCCAGCCCAGAAAAGACTGGAAACCTTGATCCCCATTTCGCTCAGTAGATCGACACCCTTCTCTTCGCCATAATCTGCCAACTTATGGCGCCAGACGCCCAACGCAGGAATGTTCGCCCTCTTCAAATAACTCACGTCCTCTTCAAAAGACCAGCGGAACGTGGTCATCTCGCTAATTGAAAGACAGTCCATTTCTAAGAATTCCCCCCGCAGCAACGTGATTCAGCGCCCCCGAACCGGGAGTCGTGAGACACCACCCTCCTCCACAGCGAATCCGTGACCTGCATCCGCAACCGGCAATGTGATGACTTCGCTGCCCCGCTGCAAGTGCAATCAGCCGGACTCCTGGCAACAACGTTTGCCCGCCCCAACGGCCGGGTTGCCTCTGTCCTTCCGGAAAATTTCCCGACTCCAAGGACCATTTCTGGTTTCGCTTGATCCCCAATTTTTTTTAAAACCCTGGCCCGAAGTCGCCCAAAATGGGCGCCAAAAAGATTTTGTTTTTTTCTTTGCTGGTTACGGCTGGTCTTTCAATTCGTCCACCCACGTCACCGTCCAACTAGCCCGGCATCCCCACACGCCACCAGGCTAGCATCCCAATTGCTGCCCAAGTCGCTTGGCTCCGAATGCACTCGCTGCTCCACGCCCCGACTGTCAGTCCAACCTGTCAGGAGCGGACCCACCCATGCCAACAAGGCTTCCGCCGAAAGATCCCCCTGACAACACGAACTGCAGGCACGCCACAGCAAGCGTTAGAGGCTGCGAAATCGTAAAGGTTGCCAGATCTTATTCAACTTGCACGACCGGTCCTTCCGATATCTTTCAACAAGTAGGAGCTTCCGTCCCACGCCAAGCGCGCATCCACCAGGTGCCGCCAAGCGACAACTTCACGGACTGCGGAAGCGAGTTACTGTTGAAATCGCCCCGAAATGTTCGGCCGGGGCTGATTGCTGCGTTTTCGTTAAGTAGGTCGCACTGATCAAAATCAATTGACGAACCTGGACTTGTAGAACCATGCTCCACGCCTCCGCTCGCCAACATGTTGTTGTTGCTACCATCCTGGCAGCATGTTTCACCCAGACTGTCTTGGGACAGCAGCAAATCTATCAGAATTCCACTCCCTCGCACCAGCGTACCAGCGCTTTTATTGATCCTTTAGAATTCAACCCCGACTTCCAGTTGTTCAAGCCTTTTGACGCGCATGAGTATTCTTACGGTAAGCAACCCCGAGTCCGAACCGGGTGGCATGCTGCGGTCGACCGCGTCTACATGGGCGTGAGCCGCCCAGCCACTGGTGGAACCAATGCCGAAATAGCCGTCGTAACGGGAGTTCGATTTGTTCCACCACCCGCCACACCGATCATCGAAAATATGCCAATGGAGGATATCTACATCAGCCAACTGGGGGACACCCGGGACTTCGCCTACGCCAATCAAGTCGATATTGGTCACATGAACGAGGCCGGTCACGGCTGGTTCGTGTCATTCATCGACACGGGAAGCCCCAACGCTTTTATTACAGCCCATCCGCCAGCCACCCTCCTCTATGAAGACGAAGGTGATGAAAATGAGCAATCCGAACTGCTCGACGAAGAAGAACAACCACCTCAATTTATGGACGCTTCAGGTTTTGAAGTTGGCCCTCTAGAAGTTTCGATCAACGACTGCGATTACTGGGCAGTCGAGGTCAACCGGTCATTCCGCCTGCGACCTATCAACGACCGCCTGATCCTGGAACCTTTTCTCGGTCTCAAATACGCCAATTTCAAAGATTACTCGAAGGCAGAGATATTTGACCGCAGCGTGTACCTACTTCCTGACCCCTCCCAAGCTGGTGAAGGGGATTCGATGCTCGAAGTCACCGAGGACCGCTACGGGTTTGTTAGTTCGATGGTCATCAACGAAATGTTTGGACCCCAACTTGGATTTCGAGCACATTATCGCAATCGGCGCTGGATCATCTCCACCGAGGTACGCGCCTTTGTGATGCACAACTGGCAGTTTTTCACTCGCGATGGACGCGTCGACCTGATGGTAATCGACGAAGAAGAGGAAGATACTCAGGACGACGGCGGAATAGAAATTACCGAACGATCAACGAGCCACGACGAATTCGACCTGAACGAGCTTGTCCCAGGGGGAGAGCTACGAGTTCAGGCTGCCTACGAGGTAACACGCGACTTCGCCATTCGTGCCGGCATCGACGTCAAACAACTCGGACGTGGCATTGCTCGCGGCTTTGACGAAGAAAATAACGAACACGTGTTTATGATCGGAGCAACGATCGGTGTGACGCTCAACCGCTGAGCGAACCCTTCTCCATGCCGCCCCGTCCGGCAACCCATTCCTGGGCCGGCAGCTCCAAAAACACCGCGCGGGAGCCTGCCTGAAACTTTGCCAGGCGACTTTCAGAAAACTCTTCGAGCCCAGGTCAACTAGCGACCCGCTGCTACGAGCTCTCGAAGTTCATCCAATTCGCAGCCCAATCGGTACTTGAGCGGGCTTTCGGGCCGTAACTGATCGAGCAATTCCTCGGCCTTCTTGAATTCTCCTTCTCCAAAACCAGCCGTTTCAAACAACTTCCTAAATCCCCGTGCCACAGACTGTTCAGTAAGCAAGTTGTCGTCCTCTTAGAAAATGAGACAATTTGATTTACCACGCCGCAGATTTTATTTTAAAGGCCTGCCCCACAGTTGCAAGAGCAAAATCTCAAGATCGGTCCTCCACCTGCTCCCCACGCGGCAATACTTCTGATAGCACCTCGATCGTTTTCTCCAGCTGCTGGACATCATGACTGGCCGTCACAAAAAATCGCAAGCGAGCCGCAGATTCCGCCACGGCAGGAAAAAGGATCGGACGGACGTTCACGCCACGCCGGAACATCTGGTGTGCAATCAACAGGCAGCGTCGGGAGTTGCCAAGGATAATGGGTATAACCGGAGTTTTTTCACTACTGCCGGTATCAAAATCTCGTTCCTGAGCCCTCCGGAGAAAAAAGCTGGCGTTCGCCTGACACCGTCGCACCCGTTCGGGCTGAGACTCCAGCACTTCCAGCGCAGCCAGGGCCGCCGCTGCCGCGGGAGGTGCCATTCCCACGCTGAAGACAAAACCGGGTGCTGTGTATTTCAAATACTCGACCAGTTCCCGACTACCTGCAATGTATCCTCCACAGCTCCCCAGGGCCTTGCTCAACGTTCCCATCCAGAGATCAACCGACTTGGGCGCAATTCCAAAATGCTCCGCCAGGCCCCTGCCTGTCGCACCCATCGTTCCCAGGGAGTGTGCCTCGTCCACCATGAGCAGCGCCTGATGATGTTCTTTTAATTCGACGAAACGCGGCAGGTCGGGAACATCGCCGTCCATGCTGTACACACCTTCGATCACCACGAGCACGCGTCGAAAGTCATTGCGTGTGTTCCGCAAAACCCGCTCGGCAGCCTGCCAGTCATTGTGCGCAAAACAACGACGTTGAGCACCTGACAGCTGAGCGCCCTGTAAAACACTGTTGTGAGCCAACTCGTCGTGAAGAATCAAATCCCGTTGGTCGAACAGATGCCCGATCGTGGTTTCGTTGGTAGCATGGCCGCTGACAAATACAAGAGATGCCTCGGTTCCCAGGAAATCTGCGAGTTTGTCTTCGAGTTGCCGGTGAACTGGTAGTTCGCCTGCTACAATCCGACTGGCAGACGCGCTTGTGCCATACTGATCAATGGCAGCCTTAGCAGCAGCATTGACTGCCGGATCCCCCGACATGGCCAGATAATTGTAGTTTGAGAAATCGATCACCTCCCGACCATCGACCACCCGCCGACTGCTGGCAATTCCCTCGGAAACACAAAAGTAAGGGTTCGGCAAGTCATCTTCTTTCAATTGGCGAAAGGAGGATTTCAACTGCACAACTTCGGCGAACGATTCCCAACCCGAAACCGGACCCTCCGTCGTCTCACTGCCGGACCACAAACCGTGCGGCAGGGACAGATCACCCCGCATTCCCTGCACCGCGAGAAGGATCTCCCCCACCGTTTCCAAACCGGCGAAATGTTGAGCAGGCAGCTTGACCCTCAGTTCACGCTCCAACCCGGCTAACACGCCAACTCGTTCCAACGAGTCGAGACCCAAGTCTTCAAATTTCGTGTTCCAATCCAACACGTCGACGGGGTCACGAGCCAGGTCAACCAAAACCCGGCACAAGGCCTGCAAAACAACAGGATCCATGCCCCTGAATTCCAGATCATCCCGGTCGACCCGACATTTGTTGACCGCCTCCACAGCGCCGTGGCCCGCCTGATGAACCTGCCCGACCCGCCTGGTCGGGTTCCGTTTCCAGCGGGAAGTGATTGGCAAATTCTCGTCGAGATAGGCCTGCCTGCATTTCAATCGCTGCAACTTCCCGCTTGACGTCTTGGGAATTGAACCGCGCCGGACCAGTAAAATCTCTTCGGGAACCAGTTCGTGACACCGCATGATCTGTTTTCTGATTTCCTGGATCACCGCCTGAGTTTGATCGACGTGCGTCCGTGCCAGTTCACACACAAGCACCAGTTGCTCGAGTCCGTCAAACTCACAACCAAAGGCCACCACACCTCCAACGAGTGTCCCACAGACCTCTGAAGTGACGGTTCTTTCAAGGTCGTGCGGGTAACGATTCATGCCGCGGAGAATAATCAATTCCTTCATGCGGCCCGTGACGTAAAGCTCTCCGTCCAACAGAAATCCCAAGTCTCCCGTCCTCAAATAGGTGGTACTCGCATCGCTGGGAATCCTGGCTCGGAATGTTATTTCCGTCTCTTCCGGTTTCCTCCAGTACCCCTGACCCACACTTGTACTCCGGACCCAGATTTCGCCAACCTGGCCATCAGGTAGAGGAATTCGTTCCGTCGGCTCAACGATCTGGACCTGGACACCCGTGCGGGCGATTCCGCTTCCCGTAACTTTGATGGTACCTGGCTGACGAGCGTCCGACCGTTTTGCTCTCTGTGCCGACAGTTCTCTCCGGTCAAAGTAACCGACCCGGGGGAATTCCGACTTATTGCCACCGGTCACCAGTAATGTTGATTCAGCCAACCCGTAGCAGGACAGGAAATTCTCTGATTGAAAACCATACGGTGCAAATTTCCTGGCAAACGACTCGAGTGTTTCAGCCCGGATCGGTTCGGCCCCGTTGTAAGCAATCTCCCAGCGGCTCAAGTCAAGCCCTGCGCATTGTTCAGGCTCGATTTTCTCCACACACAAATCGTAGGCAAAGTTGGGACCACCACTGACCGTCACTCCATGCCGGTCGATGGCCCGCAACCAACGAATCGGCTTCTGTAGAAATGCCAACGGTGGCATGAGAATACTGGGCCGGCCGATGTAAGCAGGCTTTAAAACACCTCCCACCAGCCCCATGTCGTGGTAGGTGGGACACCAACTGAGCCCTACGCCTGTAGCACCAACGTCAAATGTTCTCGCAATGAGCCAGCTGTTGTGCATCAGGTTCCGATGAGACAACATGACACCTCTCGGGTCTCCCGTTGAACCCGACGTGTATTGAATGATCGCCGTCTGGTCATCTGCCCGCGGACCCGGGAGTTCCGGCAGGGAGCATCTCTCCCGCCAGCGTTCCGTCGCGAGGGGCCGAACTCCTCTCAGACGATCCAACGACTGGCAACGATTTTCCCAGTCGTTGGCTAACGAACTGACCGTCAGGACACATTCCGCAGCGCAGTCTTGTGCAATCGATTCCAACCGCAGATCGATACGCCCCGGACGGGGTGGATAAACAGGTACCGCCACCACGTTCGCATAAAAGCACCCGTACAGTGCTGCCACAAATTCCAAGCCCGGCGGAAACGCTAGCAGAACAGCCTGGCCGGCAGGCTGGTGGCGCTGCAATTGAACTGCGATGGCCTGAGCCCTCAGGTCCAGCTCCTGGTAACTGAGTCGCTCTAATTCACGCTCTCCGTCGTCCAGGCAAAACGCCGTGGCCTGGGGCTGCACCCGGCTCCAGAAACGCAACCGATCCACCAGATTCGTCTCCGGAGGCACCAGCGTGTCACCGTGAGACGAATGAAATGCGGTAGTTGTTGCAGAATCCATGACCACCATCATCTCTCTGAAAGCCTGAGTGGGACAAATTGAAAAGTACCTATCACAACCTTCGGTCGAGTGACAGCAAGTTGACTTGGAAAATGTCAGACTGGAAACTGCTGGTGGCGAGCAGCCCGCGGCGCCGCCAGATCAAACGTCAAAACTTTACCAGAAGCTGCAATGGTTAGATCTTCGCAACGGTCAAGGGCTTTTCATGAATTAAACCCGGCGGAGTTGCGTTTCTAACGGACGCGACCAGCTTTTTCCTTGATCGACACGTGTCACTTGGTCCCGGTCACCGGCAGACGCCCGTACGGCACTCCAGCCTGAAACCGCGCTGACTCCTGGCGTTCCCGTGGCCAGTCTCCAACGGAAACACAAATCCGGACCATGACAACAGACTCGTGATTCCAGAGCCAATGGACTATCATCAAGCCTGGTGGAGTTTCACCCTTTTGAACCTTTCCTTGACCCCCTTGATGGGGCCTGCGGATCGGAGCGAGGTGTCTTCACCGAGAAGAAGCGGACTTGAATCCCACAAATTCCTCAGCAGCAAGCGGGTGGCACAAAATACCGCCAACGATAGAAATCAATCCCGCAACGACAGTCGTACCGGCCCCCGTTGGCTTCACCAACCATGAGATAAAAAACAAAGGAAAGGCCCGCTGGCCATGAACATTTATCGCAATCTTGGTGTCGAGCCAATCATCAATGCTTGTGGCGCTGTCACTCGTCTGGGGGGAGCCCCCATGCCAGGCACTGTCCTGGACGCTTTCTGCGAAGCTGCCCACAGCTGGGTTCCGCTCGACCAACTGCAAGCCGCCGCCTCTCGACAAATCGCCGCCACCACGGGGACCGAGGCAGGCCTGGTCACGTCGGGCTCGGCCGGCGCCTTGACGCTCGGAACCGCCGCGATTCTCGCCGGGCATGATCTGGGACGCATGGAACGGTTGCCTCACTGTGCCGGCTTTCCCCACGAAATCATCATCGCCAGGGAGCAACGCAGCGGATACGACCACGCCATCCGGGCCACCGGCGCCAAACTTGTGGAGGTCGGATTCAACGAAATTGTCTCCAACGCGGGAGCTCGCCGCACTGAAACCTGGGAGTACGAGGCCGCCATCACTGACGAGACCGCGGGGATCGCGTACGTCTATTCGGAAACGTCCCAACCGGATTTGGAGTCGGTCATCGCCATGGCCAACCGTCGAAAACTTCCCGTCCTGGTGGACGCGGCCGGTGAGTTGCCCCCCCGAAAAAATCTCGAAGCAATTGCCGGTCTGGGGCCGGATCTCGTTACTTTCAGCGGGGGAAAAGCCATTCGGGGCCCGCAGTCCACCGGCATCCTGTGTGGACGCCGTGAACTTATTTCGTCCGCCGCACTCCAGATGCTCGACATGGACGATCATTTCGAACTCTGGGACCCGCCCCCCGACCTGATCGACCGCTCCCAACTCGTCGGACATCCGCGTCACGGGATCGGTCGTGCTCTCAAAGTTTCCAAGGAAGAAATCGTCGCATTACTAACGGCCCTCGCCAAGTTTTCCTCGGACGGGTACGCGGAAGAACGTGAACAGGCCTATTCCATGCTGCAGACGATTCAAAATGCCCTGTCAGAAGCACCGGTCGAGTGCCGTCTTATCGACTTTTCGGACCAGGAACGCTGGCCGCTTCTGGAAGTGACACTCAGCCCCGTTCTTACCCCTCACGCTTTGGACATATGTCGCTCCCTGAGAGATGGAAAACCTCCGATCTACGTGGACCACACCCGAGTCCAGGAAGGGACCATGGGCATCAACCCTCTCTGCCTGGATGCAACCCAGGCAGAAACGCTTGTCAGTCGATTTCTGGAGGAACTGCATGCCCTGAAATCCTGAGGGGGTTCATGTACTCCTTCCGTTTTCCTCCCACACCCCCCGTTCAGTCATCAGCGCAAATCGCCGAAAATGACACAGTCCTGACGGTACGCCAACGGCAACAAGGCATTGACAAGCCAGACCTGCTGCACTTGAGTTCGGAAGGTTATCGCATCTGGACTTCGTCGCTTGAGTCGAGCCTCAAGAGGCTCAGGGGAGACTAGTTTCACCAACCGCCCAGCCGAGGAACTCACGCCGTGCGAGCGCGAATACGAAATACGGAAATCTACTTTGATATAGACGGAGTCGGACTGGCCGCCGAATCCGACCGGATGGTACAACGGCCCGCTCTATTTCTGTTACACGGAGGCCCCGGGGGAGATCACTCCAGCTTCAAAACGCAGCTTGCTGCGCTGCGTGATACCGCACAACTGGTCTACATCGACCATCGCGGCTCCGGACGCAGCAGCGCAGCCGATCCGGCAACGTACACGCTGGATGACAACATTCTGGACGTCGAAGCCCTGCGTGCTCACCTGGGACTGGAACGGATCTCGATCCTCGGCTTCTCGTACGGAGGCATGGTGGCCCAGGGATATACCATCCGCTTCCCGGATCGCGTCGAAAAATTGATCCTTTCGGCAACCGCGCCCAGCTACCGTTTCATGAAGGAAGCGCAACAAATCGTGGAACATCGCGGAACGCCCGAACAACAACGTGTCTGCCAGGCGTTATGGAATGCCACTTTTGAGAGCGAAGAACAGGTCCGGGAGTACTACCGCACCATGGGCCCGATGTACTCCAGAAAATTCAACGAAAGTGAATTCGAGCAGGGCTGGAACCGGGGAATCCGCAATTTTAAACAATTAAACCTGGGATTCGGCGGTTTTTTGAAAACGTTTGATTTCATTGATCGCCTGCCGGACATTCACTGCCCCACGCTGGTGCTGGCTGGCGCCCATGATTGGATCTGTCCACCAAGCCAATCGGAGTTGATCGCCGAGAAGATTCGGAATGCCGAGCTAAAAATATTTTCCAACAGCAGTCATCAGATCGCCCATGATGAACCGGAACGGTTTCTTCAGGTGGTGCGAAAATTCTTGACCGGCTGAACCCGTGAAGTGCTTGCCGCAACGCACTTCAAAGCGTCCGCTAGTGAACCGAGTGCGGCACAGTTTCCGGTCCCTGTCACCACAGGCCAGGTGCTGGTACTGACAGTCGCCAAGCCAACGCGCCGTTCGAAAGCCTCGAAGACCTCTCCCACCGAATTCACGCTCTCGGATCAACACTAGTGGAAATCATCGGAGAGGACGTGTGACCAATTGGAATCGCAAGGAAACCGGAAAGGCGCCACTCCGTGACAGGATGCATGGCACCGCCCGGTCACGACGTGTCCGGGATACTCTCAACCACCGAGAAACGGTACGGGAACCATAAAGATATGTTGCTCGCACATACTGTAGGGCCCGTACCAGAGCAGATACTGTGTGAAGAAAACGATCAGCACGTAGATCCCGACCACCGGCAACGCTGCCAGCCTGGCGGCCCAACGGAACATGAAATGTCTCGGCTGCTCGTGCTTCATCGCCCGGCCTACGGCCCAACCGGTCAACAGCCTGGCCGGGAAAATGAACACGACGAAAAGCAGCGAGGGTAGCCAGGCGACTTCTTGCGGCGTCAGTTCGATCTTCAACAGATACAACGGCAATGCTTTACGGTTTCAGCACGACAGGCTGATCCCACGACAGAAATTCCTTGATAAAGCTGGCAACCTCGTCGGCACCGCCACCCAACAGACGCTCCCCCTTTTCGGTGGTCGCCTTTTCCGGAGACCCCATGGCGCCGGTTGCCGTCACCCGATGAAACCGTCCGGCCACCGTCACGCGGCCTCCCAGTTCCGAATGGTAGAAGGGTGAATCAATCACCGGAGTCCCGACCCGGGCCTGGTCCATGTGTACCAGTTCTGCGGCAACCGCCAGCATCATCGAGGTTTCGTATTCACAGGCGTGCGTCACAAACGGCGTCTCCAGGCCGTAGGCCTCGGGTCCGTAGCCTGCCAGGTCCCAGTAATTCGTAAAGGCCAATAGCAGGCCGTCGACCTGGTCGCACGAGTTTGCCAACTCCGTAATGGCCACCGTGGCAGGCGCAACATTGCCCCCATGGCCGTTTAACAACAGGATGCGACGAAAGCCGGCCCGCACGAAGCAGCGCACCGTCTGCTTCAGGACTTCAATGTACAGCGTGTTGGACAACGACACCGTCCCGGGAAAATCCAGATGATGATCCGATGCCCCGATCCACAGCGTCGGCGTCAGCAATACCTGTTCGGGCAACTGTCGTTCAACCCGTTCGGCGACGTCGGTCAACAGGTACGTATCGGTCAACAAGGGTAGATGATGCCCGTGCTGTTCCAGGGCCGCCACGGGGCAGACC
>Ga0310123_10000603_pt1 | contig 31788 bp, 29 predicted proteins | sample CB6_AW_1057_MG_FD_203505 | JGI IMG/M metagenome (GOLD analysis project Ga0310123, IMG submission 203505) | Marine microbial communities from Western Arctic Ocean, Canada - CB6_AW_1057 | ecosystem: Environmental > Aquatic > Marine > Oceanic | place: Canada: Western Arctic Ocean | collected... | reverse complement strand
AATAAAAACATTAATTGATAACATTACCACTAAAAAAATGATAGGAGTTATTGACTGAAGCAATGAAGGTGTTTTATATTTCATTATTTATTTTTTAAAATAAATTTTTGTTGAAAATAAAAAAAATTCTAATCATTTAATTTAAATTATACATTTTGTGACTGTAATAGAAATTCTTTTATAAAAGGCTGAATATCACCATCCAAAACTTTTGTAACATCATTTCTTTCAATATTTGTTCTTATATCTTTAACTAATTTATAGGGGTGTAAAACATAATTTCTAATTTGAGAACCAAAATCTATTTTAAGTTTAGTGTCTTCTCTTTTTGCTTTTTCCTTATTTTTCTTTTCTATTTCTAATTGATAAAGTTTAGATTTTAACATATTTAAAGCTTTTTCTTTATTTAATAACTGACTTCTTTCTTGTTGACATTCAATAACTAAATCTGATTTTTCATGCTTAAGTCTAACTGCTGATTCAATTTTATTTACACTTTGTCCACCAGCACCACTAGACCTAAACGTCTCCCATATAATATCTGCAGGATTTATATTTATTTCAATTGTTTCATCAACTTCTGGATAAGCAAAAATGGAAGCAAAAGATGTATGCCTTCTAGCTCCTGAATCAAATGGTGATATTCTAACAAGCCTATGAACTCCTATTTCCGCTTTTAAATAGCCAAAAGCAAATTGTCCTTCTATACCAAGAATTGCAGATTTTATTCCTGCAGTCTCACCAGGTTGAACATTAACCTTTTTCACAATAAAATTCTGAGATTCTGCCCACATAATGTACATTCTCATCAACATATTAGCCCAATCTTGGCTTTCAGTCCCTCCAGCTCCTGGATTAATTTCTATTATAGCATTTAACTGATCTTCTTTACTTGAAAGCATTTTTTTAAATTCAAGATTTTCAAGAGATTTTTCAACTTTATTATATTCTAATTCTAATTCATCTTCAGAAACATCTCCAGAAATATGAAAATCATATAAAGTTTTAAAATCTTCTATTGCTGAATGGACATCATTATAAGAATCCGTCCATGTTTTATTTATGCTTATTTCTTTAAGTACTTTTTCTGCTTCTTTTCTATCATTCCAAAAACTAGAACTTGATGATATTTTTTCCTTTTCTTTAATAACTTTTAATCGATTATCATAGTCAAAGATACCCCCTTAATACCCCTATACGATCTTGAAGTTTTTTAATTTTATCTATATTCATTATTAAACTTTAGTAATCCAATTAAATAAATCTGGTGATTTTCCGTATTTAATATTATTTAATTCTTCAAGAAATATTAAAGAATATGATTTCGAATTTATTTCAGGTAAATCATAATCTTTAGATTCATAGCCTATTGTTTTAATAGGAGCAACAGTAGCAGCAGTACCAGCGCCAAAAGCCTCCTTAAGTTTCCCGTTTTTTATTGAAGATATTACTTCACCAATAGATATTTTTCTAACCTCTAAATTCAAATTTAATTTATTAGCTAAAACTATAATACTATCTCTTGTTACACCATCCAAAACAGTATCACCTAAAGGAGCAGTTATAATAGTTTCATCAATAAGAAAAAATAAATTCATAGTTCCAGATTCCTCCAAATATTTATGTTCTACACCATCAGTCCATATCAACTGGTCATATCCATCTTTTTCAGCCTCTACTGAAGGATATAAAGCAGCAGCATAATTTGCTGCAGTTTTTGAGAAACCTACTCCCCCACTAATTGCTCTTGTATATTTAGTTTCAATTTTTACTCTAACAGGTTGTGAATAAAACGGACCTGCAGGAGCAGTTATAATTATAAATTTATAATTATCAGCAGGTCTTATTCCTATAAAAGGATCATAAGCAAAAATAAAAGGTCTAATATATAAAGATGAATCAACAGAATTTGGGATCCATTGTTTATCAATCTTTAAAAGCTCTTTAATTGATTTTAAAAATATATCCTCTGGAAAATTAGGAATACACATTCTCTTAGCACTTATATTAAATCTTTCAGCATTTTTTTTAGGTCTAAAAATAAGAATTTCATCTTCATCATTTTTATAAGCTTTAAGGCCTTCAAATATTGATTGACCATAATGAAGAGTTGTGCAAGCTGGAGAAATACTTAAATTTTCATAGGGAAGAATTTGAAAATTACTCCATTCCCCCTTTTCATAATCAGCAGAAAACATGTGATCGGAATAATATTTACAAAACTCTAAATCATTAAAATCAACCTCATTAATTCTAGATTTTAAAGAATTTTTAATCTTTATTTTCATAAAGCCTGCTTAAAATTTTAATATTTAATTAATTAATAATTTATAAAAATAACATATCATTCTATAAAATGAATCATCCGCTGATTAAATTTCTTCCAAGAATAATTAGAGCGTGAAGATTGAATATTTTTTTTAAATTTTATTAAGGATTTAGGTTGAAGAATTTCATTTAACCCTTTTGCTATAGAGGTAGAATTTATTTCAGTTATAATTCCAGAATCATCATTTTTAATTGGTTTAATTAACCCATTTAAGTTTGAAACTAAAATTGGCAATCCATAATGATAAGAAAGAGGAGTGACGCCACTTTGAGAGGCAGAGCGATACGTCTGCGCTACACAATCTGAAGCACAAAAAAAGTTACGTGCTTGATCAGAATTTATAAACTCAGGGTACAATACAACTTTATTTTTTAAACCCAAATTATCAATCTGTCTTAAATATTTATTTTTATTTTCATAAAATTCCCCTACTATTAATAAATAAGCATTTTTGTTTTTCTTTTGATATATAGAAAATGCATCAATTAATAAATCTAAACCTTTGTATTTTCTTATTAAACCAAAAAATAAGATATAACTAGCACTAGAAGATAAATTCAAATTTTTTCGAGCTTCAATTTTTGATATAGGAACAGGTAAAAATTCATTTATAGGATGAATCCCCTTAAGAATAGGTTTATTGAAATTAAGTTCTATCTCATTAGCAACTGATTTAGATAAGGTAACAAACGAACTACACCCATTACCAAAATAATTATTTAAAAACTTATCTGAAATTCTATTTTCATGTGGTATCCAATTATCCACCATACCAACACACTTAATATTTGAATTTACATTTCTAGCGATATATCCATAACAAATTGCAAGAAAAGGTGTCCAATAACGAAAAATAATTACTTTAGGATTTAATGCTTTAATTTCTTTAATAACACTATACCATCGAAATGGCGAGTATGCATGAATCATTCTTTTTATATCAATATTTTTTGGTGCATTTTGATTAGAAAATTGAGTTTTTCCTGGAAATATAAAATTAGGGTACAACTTATTAAATGTCCAAATTTGAACTTTTTTCCCATTTTTTTTAAATGCCAAGGCAAGTTCATGATTGGTTTCTGCTATACCACCTCTATAAGGATGCGCAGGACCAATTATTAAATAGTCAATAGATTTATTTTGCATAAACTACTAATATAAAGAATGGGATAATTGAAATATAATTAACCTAATAATCTATTTTTTTACATTTAATTTGTCAGAATCAACTAAACCATCTTTCAATCTAACTATTCTATTAGAAAATTTTGCAATATATTCCTCATGTGTTACCATAATTATAGTATTACCTTTTCTATGTAACTCTGTAAATAAATCCATAATATCATGAGATGTTTTACTATCTAAATTACCAGTTGGTTCATCTGCTAAAATAATACTTGGATTATTAACTAAAGCTCTTGCAATTGCAACTCGTTGTCTTTCTCCACCAGATAACTCATTTGGTTTATGAGTAGCCCTATCTAATAAACCAACATCTTTAAGTGCTTTTACAGCTAGCTTCTCTCTTTGAGAAGATGAATAACCAGCATATACTAATGGTAATGCTACATTATCTAGAGCAGATGCCCTAGGTAATAAATTAAATGTTTGGAAAACAAACCCAATCTCTTTATTTCTAATTTCAGCTAATTCATTATCAGAAAGATTACTTACATTTTTATTATTTAAAACATAATTACCTCCAGTAGGTGAATCTAAACATCCAATAATATTCATTAAAGTTGATTTTCCTGATCCTGAAGGCCCCATAAAAGATATATATTCATTTCTTTTTACATTAACTGTTATAGAATCTAATGCCTTTACAATTTGCTTACCAACATTATAATGCCTTGAAATTTTACTAACTTTTATCATATCTTTCATTTAAAATGAAATTAAATTAAATTCAACCTATTAATTAGATGTCAAAATAAGTAAAATTACTCGTAATAATTGTGATATTTTAACATAAAAATTTCAAATAATATGGAAATATTTTTTCAATGGGAAACATATATTGCACTGCTCACTTTAACTGTGTTAGAAATAATTTTAGGAATAGATAATATTATTTTTATTTCAATTATAACAAACAAAGTAGAAAGAGAAAATAGACAAACAACTAGAGTGAGTTGACTATTACTAGTGATGTTTCTAAGAATACTTATATTATTTGGATTAACATGGTTTATAGGGTTTACAAAACCCTTTTATTTAAGTTATAGCATTAAAGATATTATACTTTTTATTGGAGGTGTATTCTTAATTATAAAAAGCAGTCATAAAATTTCTTATAAAATAAACAGCAAATTTAATGAGAAATTAATTTCATCTAACATCGATACCATACATGCTATAATATGGCAAATTTAATAATTCATTTCATTTTTTCAATTGACTCAACACTTACGGCTATAGGATTAGCCCAAAAAATAACCTTAATGATTATTGCAGTTGTTATTTCTATAATATTTATGATTTTTTACTCAGCAAAAATAAGTAATATAATAGGATAGATATCCATCTCTAGAAATACTAACATTATGTTTTCTAATATTAATTGGATTTAATTTAATACTTGAAGCAGCCCATTATGATATACAAAAGGATATATATACTTCACACTATTCTTCACTCTAGGAGTAGAACTTATAAATATAAAATTTAAAAGAGTTAGTATTATGCGTACTAAAATTAAAAAATAACTAACCTCTATTCCTTAATTATTTTTTTCATAGTCTTTCTATCATCTTGAATTAATTGGACTATAAATACTCCATCATTTTTAGTCGATATATCAATTTCATGTGATGAAGAACCTGATTTATTATTTAAATCCTTAGTTAAAATTTCTCTTCCAAAAATGTCTATTATTTTACACTCAACATCTCCCTTCCATGTATCACTAAACTCTATACTAAAGATACCATTAGTAGGATTAGGAAAAATTGAAATATTTTTTTCCAATTTAGTAAATTCTATACCCTGAACAACTGGTGGTTCTGCTTGAATATATAAATCATCAACACTCCATCCCCATGCAACAGTCAAATCATCAGAATACAATCTAAACCTTACTTTAACAGTATCACCTTCTTGAAAATATCCTGTAGCATCAAAATCAATTTCTCTAGATTTAAACATATCTTTATTTCCATTAGATCCAGTCTGATAAGCTTGTAACCATGTTACACAGTTATCACCTGCTACAGGAATGCATTTATCTGAATCATATCCATTAATTAATTTAAGCCAATTAATACCATCTTTAGATGCCTCAACTATCACATAATCATAAAATCTTAGTGCAGGATACGAAGATCCATCACCAGGTTCAACTATCACAACTTCTTTAAACTTAATCGAAGGTCTAAAATCAGTTATTATTATTGGAATGTTTAACATTGCAATTAAGCTATAACCATTATCATATCCTTCAGAAATTCCATCTACATATGGATGATCAGAATTAAGTAATCTTCCTTCAAAACTAGATTGTGGTCCTATTCTAAAACGATCCAAAGAAAACTCATCTCCAACCAAATCACTAAAAGTTGTAACAAATGATGTTTTTGCTTCAAGTATAGGATTAACAGTAATTTCTAATTGATTCGAAGGATACTCTGCCCCATCTTTAAATCCAAATGCTTGAATAATATAATCTCCTTTTTCAGGAACTTCAAATTCATAATCTTTATCTACTATTTCAGTAGCATCATAAAAAGTTCCGCTAACAACTCCATCAGCCTTAATTAGTAAAGAATCATAAATAGATTTAATAAAAACATTAGATTTTAGTAAATACTTATCATCTACATCTACTTGATGTACACTATTTAGAATAGGGGGAAGAATTGCTGGATTTGGAACAAAATCTTTAAGATCATCAAGTGTAGCAGTCCATATACCCCTTCCATGAGTTGCTAATACTATTTGTCCTTGATCCTTGACTTTCATATCCCATGTACTTGCATTAGAAAAATTAGAATTAACAATATGCCACGATTCAGCGCCATCTGTAGATTCAACAAGACCAATATCAGTACCTGCCCACATTATATCAGTATTATGAGGCATAACCAAGAAACTATATACTACAACATCTGGAAACCCCTTAGAAGATTTTCCTGAAACATTCAAATGAAATCCTGTTAGATCTTTCCATGTTTGACCTAAATCTTTAGTTTCAATTACTTTTGCAGCACCGGACATACCAAATAAAACATATGCCGTTGAATCTTCTGTAGGATGAGAATACAAACCTGTTATGACTCCCATATTTGCAAAACCTGGAACAGGATCAAAAGTTTCTCCCCAATCTTTGGAAAGAAAAATTTCACCACCATTTCCCATTTGACCACCAGCCCATACAAATTTAGGATTTGCTAAAGAAACCTCAATATCAGTACCAGACCAAAAACTACCACCCCATGTTCCACCAATAGATTTTAATTCCCAAGACTCTCCAAAATTTGAAGTTTTCATAGCACCACTACTAGTAACTGCAAAAACAACTTCAGGATCTTGATACGATGTTGAAAGCCTTGATATAAAAGGACCGGAACCCACAAAAGAACCAGCTGTATAAATCCATGAAGCTCCACCATCTAATGTTCTCCAAAACCAATTTCCTTGAGCTCCTCCCATCATTTTATCTGAATCTGTAAAATGAGTTATTACTTCAAAACCATCACCCCCTATTGCAAAAATATAATTTGATGAACTAGATGCTACTTCTGACCTATCTGATAACCATGATCCATTATCCTGAGCACCTTCAAAATATTGATCAAAACCATGTACCTTATCTGCACCATATGTCTGAGTAGTATTATAACCACTTAAAGAAACTGTAAACTCATCATCATTAATGCCAGGATCAGGACTTGAAATAGATACGGCAACACCCCCATCTCCACCATGTAATATTCTAAAATTAGCTGTATCATCAACAATTGCTCCTAAAAAATGATGATCTACATGAACATTATCATTTTTTGAATCTATATTATTGTATCCATCAGTAATATGAGTATAAGTTTTATCTCTTGCTTTATAAGTAAAATCTATTGATTCAATCTTTACTGAAGATTCTGGTAAATTAGTATCATCCCATGTGGCATTTTCAACCAAATAAGGCCAAATAAGGTATAAAGATTTATAGAGTTGACCACCATTTTTAGAAATTTCTGTCTGACTCATTGTAGAATCATATGGTGTTATCTGCGTAAAAATATATTCTCTGCTTTCTCCAAAATCTTCAACAATATTAAAAACACCATCATTTTTATTATCTCTAAATGATACAGTAAGCTGTACAGGTGGATCAGCTAATACGTCCCAAACTTCAAATGGAACAGTAACTGTATCTTCATAAGTATAATTAGCATGAGGAACGCCTGAAGTTGATCCATCAGGAACAGAAAATCTATATGCTTTTTGAGATCTACCAGGACCAAATCTAACCTCAACATCAACAAGATCAGGATTATCTGCTGCGTTCACCCACTCATCTCCAGTACCAAGAGATTTTCCACCCCATATATTAACTAAATTTAAAAAAGAGCCTGTATTATCTTCACTTACAATAGTAGAGGATCCATTAAAAGAAACTCCATCACCTGGCAATAAAGTAGCCTTATAAGTTTCTATACCACCATAATAAACAATGCTATCATACAATGGATTAACAAGAATAGAATTATCAAACCATCCTTGAGAGTTAAGCCAAGTATCACTAGACCCATCTTCATTATTAAACAAATCAAATGTTTGTCCACCATCAAAAGAAACTCTCAAAGCTGACCCAACACTATAATCAACTATTCCAGCAAATACAACATTAGGATCTTGATATGAAACCGCAATTTCTAATCTTCCATAACTACCACCAGATTCACCATATATTCCATCTTCATTATCATAGGGAAGATCTCCCGATAATCCAAGATTTCCTGGATTTGTCCAAGTCGTTCCCGCATCTGAAGATTTTAAAATACCATAACTTCTAACAGCTGCATATAAGATATTAAAATCACTAGGTGCCGCTACAACTTGTTGAATTCTATTAGGTGATGTTTTAACTTGAGTCCAAGTTGTACCACCATTAGACGATTTAAAAATATAACTTGATCCACCTCCAGAAGTACTTATAACTACAACATCACTATTATTAGGATCAACTACCACTCTACTTACATTTGAAAATCTTTCATCAACATAACCTCCATCTTGTGTAGAAACATTTACCCAATTCACACCACCATTTATTGATTTATAAATTCCATTTCCATCAACAGCATCTAAATTTCCAACCCAACTTTCACCTGTTCCAGCATAAATTACATCTGAATTAGATTTAGATAGGGCTACAGAAGAAACAGCGATATTAGTCAAATCATTTGAAAGTTCAGTCCATGAAACTCCAGCATCTACCGTTTTCCATACTCCTCCGCCCACAGCAGCAGCATACCAAGTATTACCTGTAGTATCAGTTTCATCCACTGCAATAGATCTAGTTCTACCTGGAACATTAGCTGGACCTCTCTCAGTAAAAACAGCATTATCTTCAGCATAATTAGAATACCTAATATCATTATCTTCTTCTAAATTAGTTAGAGATCTAGAATTCAATAAATTATTTCTTGACCTTATAAGTTTATTATACTCAACACCACGATACCCACTCTTATATTCTCTAAATCTGGAAAGTTTATTTATATCAACGTTACCATTCCTAATGGCTGCATGGTAATAAGAAATCTTTTCTGGACCATCATACTTAGCATCACCTACTATTATAGATTTTTTAATTAAAGGAAAACTATTAGCACTTTCTGATGTGTTTTCAACTTTATTACATGAAATAAAGTTGAAAATTAATAAAAAAAGAAAAATTTTTATTTTCATAATTAATGATTCTAATAAACTTAATGTAAAATACTTACACTAATTGATTATACTCCAACACTACAATATTATAGTTTTTTTATAAAAAAAAAAAAAAGTATTATGCAAAAACTATATAATAAATTATTGATTTAGAATAATAATTATTGATCTAAAATAATACTAATTAGCACAAAATTCTTTAAGACGTTTATTTTTACCCGGTTCTCTCAATTTTTGAAGTGCTTTTTCTCTAATTTGACGAACCCTTTCTCTAGTTAACCCCATAACATCTCCAATTTCTTCTAATGTATATGGATTGTCAAAACCTATACCAAAACTCATAAGCACAACATCTCTCTCTCTTGGTGTTAAAGTTGATAATGCTCTCATTGTTTCAATTTTTAAAGAATTATTAAAAACCAAACCTGTATCAGTAGGTCCTTCACTATTATTTTCAAGAACATCTAATAAAGATCCCGAGTCATCCTCTCCAAAAGGAGCATCCATTGACATTTGTTTAACTTCAGCACCCAAAGTACTTCTTACTTCAGTAGGTTTCATATCCAATTGTTTTGCTATTTCTTCTTCAGTGGGCTCCCTTTCTAATTTTTGTTCCAATTCTGCATAAGCCCTTCTAATTTGATTAATAGCACCTGATTTATTCATTGGAAGCCTTACAATTCTTGATTGCTCTGCAAGTGCTTGCATAATAGACTGTCTAATCCACCAAACAGCATAAGAAATAAACTTAAATCCTTTAGTTTCATCAAACTTTTTAGCAGCTTTAATTAAACCTAAATTTCCTTCATTTATCAAATCATTTAATGGAAGACTTCTGTTTTGGTATTGCTTAGCAACCGAAACAACAAATCTTAAATTAGCTCTAACTAATTTATCAAGAGCATCTTGATTACCTCTTTTAATTTGTTTTGCTAATCTCACTTCTTCATCAGGGGTAATCATAGGAACACCACTAACTTCTGTAAAATACTTTTCTAAAGTGTGACTTTCTCTTCTATTGGTAATTGATTGTGTGATTTTAAGTTGTCTCATGAATTAATTATTTTATGAAAATTGATTCGCAAATTTATTGCATTATTTAATAAATATCAAACTGATTTAATGTTATAACGAAATAAAATTATTTTTGTTTCTATAATCTGTATAATTTAAGAAAAATATTATTCTATTTCAATTACTAAACTATCAGTCAAAGGAATAGACTGACAACACAAAATATATCCTTCAGCAATTTCTTCATCTGATAATGCATCCGAAACATTCATTTTAACATTTCCTGAAATCAATTTTCCTTGACAAGATGTACAAACACCACTTTGACATGAGTAAGGCATATCAATATCATTTTCAAGACCTGCATCGAGAATAGTTTCTTTTTTACCCACTTCTATATCATGAGTATCTCCATCAATATGAATTGTAACTTTTGATTTATTGTGCATTAAATTATTTAAACAAATACAAAAATAATGCTGAATGATTAAAATAAAGATATCTATAATAATTATTATTTAAATTTGCAGACTATTATGAATGAAAATAATTTAAAATCCATATCACCAATTGATGGTAGATATAACAAAATATCAAGCAAAATATCTAGCTATTTCTCAGAATATGCATTTATAAAATATAGAGTATATGTAGAAATTGAATATTTTAAAGCTTTATGTGATATTCCTTTAAAACAATTAGCTTCAATTAGTTCTTCTGATAAAAAAAAAATTAGTTCTATTGCATCTAAATTTTCACTTGAAAATGCGAATAGAATAAAAAAAATAGAACAAAAAATTAATCATGATGTAAAAGCTGTTGAATATTTTATTAAAGAAAAGTTTGATGATCTTGGATTGGAAAATTACAAAGAGTTCATTCATTTCGGATTAACTTCTCAAGATATAAACAACACTGCAACTCCATTAATGCTCAAATTTTGTTTAAAAGATATACTACTACCTAGTCTGGATGATGTTCTGAAGTTATTAAAAAACAAATCTGATGATTTTATAAATATTTCCATGATTGCAAGAACTCATGGACAAGCTGCTAGTCCCACAACTTTTGGAAAAGAAATAAATGTTTTCTATGAGAGAATTAAAAATCAGCTTAATTTATTATATAAAATCCCTAATAATGGAAAATTTGGAGGCGCATCAGGTAATCTTAATGCTCACTATGTTTCCTATCCCTCAATTGATTGGAATAATTTTTCAAATAAATTTCTTGAAAGATTAGGACTTGAGAGAAGTAAGCCAACGACACAAATAGAACACTATGATAATATGGCTGCAATATTTCATAATTTATCTAGGATTAACACCATCCTTATAGATTTTTGCAAAGATATATGGCATTATATATCAATTAATTATCTTATTCAAAAAGTGAATAAAAAAGAAGTTGGATCATCAGCAATGCCACATAAAATAAATCCCATTGACTTTGAAAATGCCGAAGGAAATTTGATGTTAGCAAACTCTTTATATACATTTTTTGCTGAAAAACTACCTATTTCAAGACTTCAAAGAGATTTAACAGATTCTACTGTATCAAGAAATATTGGTCTACCTCTAGCGTATACCAAAATAGCCTTTGATTCAATAATTAAAGGAATTAATAAATTAGATATTGGAAAAGAAACTATTGAAAAAGATTTAAATGATAACTGGGCTGTTATTTCAGAAGCTATCCAAACAATTTTACGAAGAGAAAAAATTTCAAATCCTTATGAACTTCTTAAAGATCTTACGAGAAGTAATGATAATATAACAAAAGAATCAATATCTAAATTCATTAATGACCTTCCTATTAACCAAAAGATAAAGGACGAGCTATCTAAAATATCTCCTAAAAACTATATTGGAAATTCTAATAAAAAATAATGATAAAATTTATTATTGGGTTTTTATTAAAAAAATTCCCAAGATCTTTTTTACAGAGAATCAGTAAACCAATTTTTAAAGTTATAACTCTACTGTATAAAGGAGACGTTGTATTTTGTCCAATTTGTAAAATTAGTCTAAGAAAATTTTTCCCATACGGTAGAAAAGTAAGAGAAAATGCTCTTTGTCCAAATTGTCTTTCACTAGAAAGACATAGATTAATTTACCTTTATTTAAAAAATGAAACTGATTTTTTTAATAAAAAATTAAATGTCTTACATATTGCGCCAGAACAATGCTTTATAGGAAAATTTAAAAACTCCAAAAACTTAAATTATACCACTGGAGATTTAAATTCACCTCTTGCAGATATAAAAATGGATATCCATAATATGCCATTTGCAAATAATATTTTTGATGTTGTTTTATGTAATCATGTTCTTGAACATGTTGAGGATGATATTTTAGCTCTTAAAGAAATTAGAAGAGTATTGAAAAAAGGTGGATATTCTATACTTCAAGTGCCTTTTTATCATCCACTACCAAATAAAACATTAGAAGATAAATCTATCACAAATCCATTAGAAAGAGAAAAGAAATATGGTCAATCGGATCATCTAAGAAAATATGGAAAAGATTACAATACAAGATTAACATTAATAGGTTTCAAAGTTGATGAAAATAATTACATAAATAAATTATCTGAAGATCTAAAAAGGAAATATGGATTATCTAAAAATGAAATAATTTTTATTGCATCAAAATAATAACTTTCCAATAATTAAAAAGAAGAAGAAGACAATTTATTTGATATCTGAATCTTCTATAATATATCCATTTTTATCAGAGTTTATTAATATTATTAACTCAGATATAAATCCCACTAAAAATAATTGAACTCCAACAATTATAGTTAGCAAAGCAATATAAAAAAATGGTTGATCGGTAACTGGTCTAATTTGATCTAAAGGAATATTATTAGATATTTTAGATAACTTTTCATATATGATCCAACCTACTGACATGAAACCTATTAAAAAAGATATTACACCAAGCGAGCCAAAAAAATGCATTGGTCTTTTTCCGAATTTATAGACAAAACTTACTGAAATAAGATCTAAAAAACCTCTAATATATCTTTCCATACCAAATTTTGTTTTTCCAAATTTACGTTTATTATGATTAACTATTTTTTCTCCAATTTTATCATACCCATTCCACTTTGCAATTAAAGGAATATACCTATGCATTTCACCATATAAATTTATAGAATTTATTAATTCCTTTTTATATATTTTTATTCCACAATTAAAATCATTTAGCTTTATTCCTGAAAATATTCTAGTTACTAAATTAAAAAATTTAGAGGGAATAGTTTTTGAAAGAGGATCATTTCGTTTTTTTTTCCATCCAGAAACAAGGTCATAATTATCTTGATTTATCATTTTAAATAAAGGATATATTTCATTAGGATCATCTTGCAAATCAGCATCCATAGTTAAAACATATTTTCCATTAGAGACTTTAAATCCAGCATCTAATGCATCAGATTTTCCATAATTTTTTCTGAATTTAATAGAGCTTAAATTTGTTTTTTTTTCAGATATGGTCTTTATAACATTCCAGGATTTATCTGAACTTCCATCATCAATAAAAATAATTTCAAAATTCAAATTTGTATTCTCAAGATTATTTATAATTGAATTATATAATAATTCTAAAGATTCTTCTTCATTATATACTGGTATAACTATAGATAAATCAATATTTTTCATTTTATTATAACAATATATTTGTTTCACAACCAACTACAATTCCTTCAACTTTTCCCCTAATTGACCAATCCATCCATGGAGAATTAATAGATTTTGAAAGATTCGTATTTTCATTATAATCCCATGAAGCATTATGATCAAAAATTGTTAAAATAGCTCTATAACCTTCCTTAATTTCGGGTTGATCTAATTTTAAAATTTTTCTAGGGTTTCTTGTAAATTTATCTAGTAAAATATCAAAAGAAATTTTACTAGATAATTCAACTAGATTTGAATAAAATGTTTGTAATGAAATAATACCAAAGCTTGCTTTATCAAACTCAACATTTTTACTATCAATATCTTGTGGTTGATGATAAGAAGAGATAACATCAATAGTGCCATCCTCTAGTCCAATAATTAAAGAATCAATATCTTCTTTTGTACGTAATGGAGGATCAACTTTATAACATGTTCCAAAATTTAATATTTTAGAATCATCAAGTAAAAGATTATATATTGGAACATCACAAGTGACATTTAACCCTTTTAATTTAGCCTTTTTTATTAATTCAACAGAATTTTTAGTAGATATACCAGAAAAATGAATTTTTCCACCCACATATTCAAGTATTGATAGGTCTCTGTTAATTCCAATTGTCTCTGATATATAAGGAATACCTTTTAAACCAACTTTATTACTATTTATTCCATCATTAACCTGTCCCTTAGATAAATTAAAATCATTAGGTTTAGATATATATAAGCCATCTATTTGATCTAGATACAATAATGATTTTAAAATCAATTCTGAATTTTTAATTATAGAGTTTCCACTAGAAAAAGCAACAGCACCTGAATTATATAAATCTATTATATCATTCATCTCTATTCCAGTGGAATTTTTAGTAATTGCAGCAGTAGGATGAATTGATGTTAATCTATTTAAAGACTTATTTTTTATATAAATAATATCATTTTTAGTTTGAATAACTGGATTTGTATCAGAATTAAGTAATATATCAACAAATCCTGATTTTGAAGCTAAATTTATACCTGAATTTAAATCTTCTTTGTATTCATTTCCAGGATCACAAAAGTTTGAATTAAAATCTATCCAACCCACAGAAACTTTTTTACTCTGACAATCAATTACTCTTCTTGATTTATTATTGATTTTTCTTTTTGATATTTTTTTAATAATACCATCAGATCCAATTAATATATTTATTTTTTGATTATAAAATTTTGATGTTGGTTCAGATACTATTAAAGAATTGAGCAATAGCGACATTAATCAGATTTTAATTATGCTAAATTAAAATATATTTAATAGAGTGAAAAATTTAATTTACTAAAATAGTAGCATCTCTATCAGGACCAAGAGAAATTAATTTAATAGGTACACCTAAATTATCTTGAATAAAATTTATATAATCCTTAAATTCTTGATCTAAATTGTTATAATTTCTACAATTATTAATGTTTGATGACCAACCATTAAATGATTTGTAAATTGGTTTAATATCTTCAGATTCAATTAATGTAGGAAAATAATCAATATCCTTTCCTTTATATTTATAACCAATACAAATATTAACAGTTTTAAAATCTGATAAAACGTCTGACTTCATCATATAAAGATCAGTAACCCCATTTAACATAACTGAATATTTTAATGCAGGTAAATCAAGCCACCCACACCTTCTTGATCTTCCTGTTGTTGATCCAAATTCATTCCCATTTATCTCAATATTTTTACCTACTTGATCAAATAATTCTGTAGGAAAAGGTCCTGCCCCTACACGGGTACAATAAGCTTTAAAAATACCAAAAACATTGCCAATTTTTTTAGGAGAAACACCAAGTCCTATACATGCACCAGCAGTAGTTGTATTTGATGATGTTACAAATGGATAACTTCCAAAATCTATATCTAATAATGTTCCTTGAGCTCCTTCTGCTAAAACCTTATTATTTTTTTCTATATGATTATTAACTACATACTCAGTATCTGTTATATTAAATTCTTTTAAAAAATCAACAGCTTTAAAAAATAAATTTTCCTTTTCTATAAAATCGCTTGGATAATTTTCTTTTACAAAATAATCATGAGTAGATTTTTGATCTTTATATTTATTTATAAAAAATTCTGACAATATATCCCCCACTCGAAGACCATGTCTACCAATTTTATCTTGATAAGTAGGACCAATTCCTTTTAAAGTAGACCCTATTTTCTTATCCCCTTTACTATCCTCAAGAAGCTTATCTAAGAGCCTATGAATTGGTGAAATTAATTGTGCTTTATTAGAAATAATTAAACAATTCTTTAAATCTATACCGAATTTATCATATATATCTTTAACTTCTTTCATAAAAATAACTGGATCTAAAACAACTCCATTACCTATAATATTTTCCTTGTTTTCTCTAAAAATACCAGAAGGTATTTGGTGTAAAACATGCTTATTTCCATTAAATTCCAATGTATGTCCTGCATTTGGACCTCCCTGAAATCTTGCAATAACATTATAATTTGGAGCTAAAAAATCAACAATCTTACCTTTACCCTCATCACCCCATTGCAAACCTAACAACACATCAACTTGCATTTATTTCTTTTTTTTAGTTCCAAAAAAATATAAAGAATGATCTTTAATTTCAACATCAAACATTTCTTCAACTGAATTTTTAATTAATTGAATTCTAGGATCACAAAATTCTAATATTTCATCATTATCAAGAATAATATGATCATGCTGTTTGAAACCAAAAGATTTTTCATACTTAGCAAGATTATCTTTAAAAATATGTCTACTTACCAAATCAATATTTACTAATAAATCCAAAGTATTGTATATAGTTGCCTTACTAACTCTATAATTTTTCTTAATCATTTTATTATACAACTCATCAGCATCAAAATGATGATTATATGAATATATTTCATTAATAATTGCATATCTCTCAGGTGTTTTTCTCAATCCCCTTAACTTAAGATTTTTATCTAAAATTTTTCTAACTTCTTTTATTACAGATAATTTTGACTCCATATAAACTAATCAATTCTTTTAATACCAATCACATTTTTAATTTTTTGTAATTTTTCCATCAATTTAAATAATTGTAAAGTATCAGACACAAATAATTCTATTTTTCCTTCAAAAATTCCATTTTTCATATTTATTGAAATTGATCTCATATTTACCTTTAGCTGTGAAGAGATTATTTTAGTGATATCATCAAGAACTCCAATCCTATCTGTACCATTAATCAATAAGGAGGATATTAAATTATCATTAATTTTAGTAAACCATTCTGCTTTTACAACCCTATAGGCATATTTAGATAATAATTCAGGTGAATTTGAACAATTTGTCCTATGTACTTTAATACCTTCATTAATAGTTACAAATCCAAAAATATCATCACCAGGAATAGGGTTACAACATGAAGAAGTTGAATAATCTAATATCTGATTATTTCCATCAAATAAAATTAAACTTTTAGATGTTTTTTTACTTATGATTTTTTTAGATTTATCTTCTATAATTAATTTTTCCTCTTTTGTTTTAAGCTTTTCAATAGAATTTAAATACTCTCTAATCTTTTTTAGATTAAATATTCCTTTTGCTATATCATAATAAAATTCTATAACACTTTTATAATGAAAATAATTAGCCACTCTAGAAATATTTTCATCAAATTCTAATTTTAATTTTTTGAATTTTCTTTTTATAAGATCTTTTCCTTGAGCAGATAAATTTTTTCTTTCTCTCATTAAACTTGACTTAATAGATGATTTTGCCTTAGATGTAATTACTTTATTTATCCAGTCCTCTGACGGCTTCTGCTTAGTAGAAGTAATTACATTAACTTGATCACCACTCTTTAAGATTTGAGTTAATGGAACTAATACTTTATCGATTATAGCTCCAGTACATTTTGAACCAATTTCTGTATGAATAGAGTAAGCAAAATCAAGAACAGTTGAATTTATAGGAAGTGTTTTTAAATCACCATTTGGAGTAAAAACAAAAATCTCTTCATTATATAAATTTCCTCTAAAATCATCTAAAAATTCCTGAGGAGAATAATTTTTCTGACTTACCAAATCTCTAATAGAACTTATCCAATCATCAAATCTAGAATCTCCTTTTAATTTTTCTTTATATTTCCAATGAGCCGCAAACCCCTTTTCTGCTATATCATCCATTCTCTTAGATCTAATTTGAACTTCTACCCATTTTCCAATACTACTCATAACAGTGGTATGTAAAGACTCATATCCATTAGCTTTAGGTATTGAAATCCAATCTTTCAATCTATCAGGATTAGGATGATAAAAATCGGTTACTACTGAATAAGCCTGCCAACAAACAGTTTTCTCTTCTTCAAGATTTGCATCTAAAATAATTCGAATTGCAAAAAGATCGTAAATATCTTCAAAACTTCTATCCTGATTCTTTATCTTATTATTTATTGAAAAAATAGATTTTGGTCTTCCTAAAATTTTGAATTTTAAATCTAAATCTTTTAATTTTTTATTTATTGGTCGTATAAAAGATTTTATGAACTTATCTCTACTATATTTAGTATCTCTTAATTTATTTGATATATAGTTAAAACTTCTTTCATCAGTATATTTTAAATATAAGTCATCTAATTCTGATTTTATGGAATAAAGCCCAAGTCTATGAGCCAAAGGTGAATAAACATAAATTGTTTCTGATGAAATTTTTAGTTGTCCTTTTCTTGACATACTTTCAAGTGTCCTCATGTTATGCAATCTATCGGCCAATTTTATCAAAATAACCCTCATATCATCCACAAGAGTTAATAACATTTTCTTAAAATTTTCTGATTGTATCGATGATCCAGGTGTAAAAACTCCGGATATTTTGGTTAATCCATCACAAATTCTAGCGACATTGTATCCAAAATTGTTTTCTATAAATTTTATAGTTAAATCAGTATCTTCAACTACATCATGTAATAAAGCAGCTATTATTGATGTAGCTCCTAATCCAATCTCTTGAACACAAATTTGAGCAACATTTATTGGATGTAAAATATAAGGTTCCCCTGATTTTCTTCTCATTTCCTTATGAGCTTCTAAAGAAATTCTAAATGCTTTTCTTATATTAATAGTGTCAGATTTAGAAACAATAGATTTAGAATGCCTTAAAAGCTTTCTATATGCATTAACAATCAATTTATTGTCTTTTTCTTCTAAAGTAAATCTTTGTTTATTTGTTTTCATTTTTACAAATTGAAATTTAATTTAAATTTTTTCATTAAAATAATTTATTTCTACATTTGCAGACTGTTTTATGCGGACGTGGCGAAATTGGTAGACGCACTAGATTTAGGATCTAGCGCCGTAAGGCTTGTGGGTTCGAGTCCCTCCGTCCGCACAAATTAAATAAATAATAAAAATTGAAGATAACTAAAGAAAAAATTTCAAAAACAGAATTAACTATACAACTTATATTGGAAAAAAAAGACTATATAAACCAATACGAGTCAAAACTAAAAGAACTTAAAAAGAGAGCTAACTTAAAAGGCTTTAGACCCGGAATGGTTCCTATTCAATTATTAAAAAAAATGTATGGTAAAGGTGTTTTATTAGAAGAACTTAACAAAATAGTTAGTAATAAAATCAATTCATATATAAAAGATGAAAAAATTAAAATAATTGGTGAACCTATACCACAAGAAAATAAACTTGAAGATATTAATATTGATAATGTAGACAATTTTGATTTTTATTTTAAAGTAGGACACTTAAGTAATTTTAAAACAGAGTCATTTACAAAAAAAACTAAATACACCCTACATAAAATTAAAGTTGAAAAAAAAATAATTGATGAAACAATAAAGAATTTACAAACTCAATATGCAAATATTGAAAACCTAAAAAAAGTAACTAATAAATCTTCAGTATATGGTGAAATATCATATGATGATAAAACAAAAAAAACATTATTAGAAATTGAAGAATTAGATAATAAAGAAACTAATAAAATTATCGGAAAGTCCATTAATGATATTATTTCTATTGATTTACTAAAATTAACAAAAAATAATAATGAAAAAATATCTCAAATACTAGGTGAAAAAATGGATATAAAAGACTCTCCTAATAAAGTTTTTATCAAAATTGAAAATATTATAGAAAGATCTCCCGCAATGATTAATTCAGATTTATTTGATAAAATATTTGGAAAAGGAAAAATTAAAACAAAAAAAGAATTTTATAATGAAATTGAAAAATCACTTTCTGCAAGTTATCTGCGAGAAAGTGAATTATTACTAAATAGAGAAATTGAAAAAAATTTAGTATCAAAATATAAAATTGCAGTTCCTACTAATTATGTAAAAAATTGGATCACAAAAAATAATGATGAGAAAACAAGTAAAAAGTTGCTAAATGAGCAATTTAATCAATATTGTGACCAAATTAAATGGTCTTATATAGTAGATGATATTATATATAAAAATAAAATCAAAGTTGAAAATAAGGAGATTGTATCCCTTGCTAAACATCAAGTACAACATCAATTACAAGGATCAGGACTTCAAGAAATAAATAAAGACATAAATAAATTTGTTGATAATTATTTAAAACATAACAATGGAGAAAATTATCTTAAAATTTTTAATCAATTAAAATCAAATAAAATTTTTAATCTAATTAAAGAAAAAGTATCAATTAGTGAAAAATCAATAACATTTGATAAATTTAAGCAACTTGCAAATAAAATAAATTAATTTTATAAGTATGAATAGAGAAGAATTAAGGAAATATATAGTAAAAGACAAAAATTTAAATGGTCTTACATTTGATAAATATGTTGAAAAAGTAGAAAATATGACTCGATCAGTCATTGAAGAAAGACCAACAAATTTTAGAGAAATTGATGTTTTTTCTAGACTTATTATGGATAGAATTATTTTTCTTGGAATGGGAATTGAAGAAAATATAGCAAATATTATAACTGCACAACTTTTATTTCTTGAATCAGTTGATTCAAAAAATGATATATTATTATACATTAACTCTAGTGGAGGTTCAGTTTATGCAGGATTAGGCATTTACGATACAATGCAGTATGTATCACCCAATGTTGCAACTATATGTACTGGAATGGCAGCATCCATGGCTGCTATTTTATTAGCTGGTGGAACAAAAAATAAAAGATCGGCTTTAAAACATTCAAGAATTATGATTCATCAACCGAGCGGAGGAATGCAGGGACAATCTACCGATATGGAAATAACATTAAAACAGATGCAAGAATTAAGAAAAGACTTATACAATATTCTAGCAAATCATACTGGAAAATCTTTTCATGAAATACAAAAAGATTCTGATCGTGATAAATGGATGAGAGCTGATGAAGCAAAAAAGTATGGAATAATTGATGAAATTCTGATTAGAAAATCTAAATAGATAATAAAAGTTTATCGGATACATTTATTGAGGCATCACTCCTTCCAATTATTTTTCTTAATTCACTATAACTCTTTATCATATTATTTCTGTATTCAACATTATTTTCAATTTTTTTCAACTCATCTACTATCGTTATGGTATTAAATTGATCTTGAATTAATTCTTTAATACAATTTCTTGATAAAATCAAATTAACAAGTGATATAAAATTTACTTTGATTAATAATTTCCCTATCAAATAGGATAATTTAGAAATTTTAAATACAACTACTTGTGGTACTCCTAAAAGAGCAACTTCAAGACTAGCAGTTCCAGACATAACAACAGAAAATCCAGAATTACATATGGTATCATAAGTGTTTTCATATATAACATTAACGTTATGAAACTTTTTAATACCATCATAAGTAGATTTAGGTAAATCACTTACACCACATACATTAAACATATAATTTGGCAACTTTTCAACTAAATTATTAAAAATTGGTAATGAATATTTTAATTCACTAATTCTACTTCCTGGCAACAGAGAAATAATTTTATTATTTAAATTTTCAGAATTATTAGTAGAAAAACTATCTATCTTTTTTATAACTGGATTTCCAACATAATCTATATTAAGGGAATTCTTTAAAAAATATTTCTTTTCAAAAGGTAAAATTGAATATATGTTATCAACATATTTTTTCAAAATAGATATGCGTCTAGGATTCCAAGCCCAAACTTTAGGAGGGATATAATAATGTACATTAAAACCATTTCTTTTAGCAAATTTTGCAATTTTTAAATTAAATCCAGGAAAATCAATTAATAAAATTAACTTTGGATTAAGTCTTAAAATATCTTTTTTACATTTTTTAAGTTTATGAAGTAATAAAGGAAGTTTATAAAAAACCTCCACAAATCCCATCACATTATAATTAGAATAATTTTCTAAAATATTTCCTCCAGCATTTTCCATTTGAGATCCTCCCCAACAATCTATTTTAAGAGAAGAATTTGATTTAAGTAAATTTTCTATAATATATGAACCATGAATGTCACCAGACTTCTCACCAGAAATTATAAAAATATCTGAATTATTTTTCTCCATAATATTCTACAAAATTTCTTGAAGTTTCATAAAGCTTTACACAATGTAACTGACAATCTACATCATTAAATGACCTTAATTTTACATCAAGAATTTTCCAGAATTCAATAACAACATTTTCAGTTGTAGTCACTTTACCTTCTAAGAATGGAACATCAAGATTTAAATTTTTATGATCAACTTTTTCTAATATTTCTGATTTAATAATATCTGATAAAGTTTTTAAATTAATAAACATTCCTGTTTCTGAATTTATATTTCCTTTTACTGTTACTACAAGATCATAATTATGTCCATGCCAATTTTCATTTGAACAAATACCATATAACTCTATATTTTTTTCAAATGAAAAATTAGAATTATAAAGTTTATGAGCTGCATTAAAATGTTCTTTTCTAGTAATATAAATCATGTTATTATAACCTTTGGTGATTCATTTAATTGAACTTCAACATGTTCAAATTCAGATGTGCTCAATTCTAATCCTTTAAAATTTGCAGAAAGGGGGAAACTTTTATGAGTCCTTTCTATTAAAACTCCTATTTGAATATCTTTTGGGTGATAAGAAAGTATTTTATTAATTGCATACATCAATGTTCCTGCAGAATTCATAACATCATCGATAAATACTATAATATTATCATTTATATCTTCATAAATTAATTCAGGAATACATTTCTTAAATAAAAAATTTTTTTTATCTAATTTCATATCATATAATAAAACTTTAATATCAGAATACTCTAAGATATAATCTTTTATTCTCTCAGATAAATACTTTCCATTTGGTTGAATACCTATAATAATAATGTTTTTTTTATTAATATTTTTTTCGATAATCTGATATGATAACCTTCTAATCTTTTTTTTTATATCATCTGCATTTAAAACAATATTTTTCATTTTAATAAATTATAAAGGCATTACCTTATTATCCTTAAAAGTAGAAAGAATAACCATTGACTGCAAACTATCAGTTGCCTCAATTTCACTGATTTTATCTAACATTAATTTTTGATATGATGCTATGTTTTCAGAAACTACTTTTAATATAAAGTCACCCGTTCCAGTAATATGATGACACTCTATAACATTTGTTACTTTATTGATTTTATCAAGAAAAATATTAATATTTTTCTTATTATGCTCTTTTAAGGATACTAAAACAAACGTGCTTACTCCTAAACCTATTTTAGATAAATTTAGTTGTGCATGATATCCACTTATAATACCTTTTTTTTCTAATTTTCTAACTCTTTCAAGAGTTGGTGCAGGTGAAAGTCCTATTTGTTTAGAAAGATATGAATTAGTGATTTTAGAATTCTCTTGAAGCATTCTTAAAATTTTTCTATCAATATTATCAATTTTCATAATTTAAAATAAAATTTGGTTATTATATAAATAAGTTAATTTAAATTTTGATTGACAAATATAAATAAGTTTGATAACAAAGATTATTTTATTTTACTTAAATAATTTCTAGAATCAATATTGATTTTTTCTTTTCTCTTGCTTAATCTAATAACCCTTTTAAAATATTGTTTCGAAGTTTTAAAATTTCTATTATCATATTCTATTTTTCCTAAATAATAATATGAATAAAGAGTATAGCCCAATCTTTGATTGTTCATTTGAATAGAATATTCTATTGACTTCAAATAATTTTCTTTTGCACTTTTAATATTTAATTTTTTTCTTTCTATTTCTGCTTTAAAAAAATGAGCATTTCTTACAATATTAACATTATACCCTAATATATTATTTAAATAATTTTTTAATAATTCATTTAACTGAATTTCACATTCATCAAAATAACCTGACCTGTATAATAATTGAGTATAATACTTATGAAATATTGAATTCATAGGATATATATTATGAAGATAATTTGAAATCTGTAAAGCTTTACTCAATTTGTTTTCCTCAGAAAATATTCTCATAAGAAAATATTGCGCTTCAGTTCTAGTATAAAATGAGTTTTTAGCAGCATTATCTAATTGCTCAATACCTCTGATTTTATTTCCTTTAGGAAAAAAACTAATTATTGGTTTAAGAATAGGATATTTATCAGATATCCAGATAGAATAATAATTAAAAAGACCATTACCAAATGCAATTTCAGGTATTAAATAATCTTCTTTTCTAATTTCTTTTAAATATTTAAGAGCATTTTTTCCTGAAAAAGCAGCTTTTCTCCATTTTTTTCTTTCCGACAACAACCTACCTTTAAAACCATAAGATGCAGCAAGAAAAAATGCTCCATCAATTTTATTTCCATCTTCATATACTTTTTTTGAAAGTGATATTGATTTATCCATCAATGACAAAAATTGATTATCCAAGTTATTTTTTTGTTTTGCTTCACCTTCAGATTCTATCCCTTGATTTACTTCTGCTTCAATCCTCCACCATTTACTTAAACCTAATAAAAAAATTGGAAGTGGATGGTTTTTATATTCATCAATTAACCATGTAAATTCTTTTTCGGCTTCATCAAAATTAAAATTATACATCTTATTAATTGCATTAGTAGATTCAATTTGAATATCTATATCTGACAATATACTTTTTACAGTATCCTTCTGGGAATATAAATGAATATTAAAACAGACAATGAATAATAATAAAAGTATAATTTTTTTTTTCATTTTTATTTTACAAATTAACTCAATCAATAGATTATGATTATAATAATTTATATTATTTTCGCTGAAATAGATTTTTATGTGGAATTTCAATAAAATAAATAATTTTTCAGGATGGATAGCATTTATAATATCACTAATTGTTTATAGTATTACAGTTGAGGACACAGCAAGTTTTTGGGATTCTGGAGAATTTATAGCAGTATCAAGTAAACTTGAAGTTCCTCACCCACCAGGAGCTCCATTTTATTTACTGTTAGGAAGATTTTTTTCTTTATTTGCATTAGGTGATAATGAAAATATAGCCCTAGCAGTTAACTTTTTAAGTGTAGTCGCAAGCTCATTTACAATTTTATTTCTTTTCTGGAGCATAACTCATCTATCAAAAAAAATCATTTACCCAGAAAATAATAAAAATATAATTCTAATAATACTAGCAGGATTTACTGGGTCTATGGTATTTACGTTTTCAGATTCGTTTTGGTTTTCTGCAGTTGAAGCTGAAGTATATGCTATGTCTTCGTTTTTTACAGCTTTTGTTTTTTGGGCTATCCTAAAATGGGAAACTATAGAATCTGAATCTGATCAAAATAAATGGATTATATTAATTGCCTATATGATGGGACTATCCATAGGGGTTCACCTATTAAATTTAGTTACTATTCCTGCTTTAGCTTTGATAATATATTTTAGAAAAAGTAAAAAAATATCTACTTTAGGCATAGTCTCATCTTTACTAATAAGCTCATTTATAATTATTTTAATAATTGAAGGTATAATTCCTGGATTACCATCATTTGCCAGTTTCATTGAAAGATTTTTTGTTAACTCAATTGGTCTACCATTTGGAAGCGGTATAATATTTTTTATTATTCTCTTTATTTCATCTTTAATATATCTAATAAGATACTCAGAACTAAAAGAAAACGTAATTTTAAATACATCATTACTATCATTAACGTTCATATTAATTGGCTATTCATCATACTCTTTAGTTCTAATAAGATCAAGTTATAATCCTCCAATAGATGAGAATAATCCTGAAAACATTTTAAATTTTATTTCATATTTAAAAAGAGAACAATATGGCTATAGGCCTCTATTTAAAGGTCAATATTTTGACGCTAAAGTTACGGATCAAGTAGAAAATGGAATAACATATAAAAAAGGAAAAGATAGATATGAAATTAAAGAAAAGAAATTTAAATATGTATATGATTCTAAACGTACTACCATCTTTCCAAGAATGTATAGCAATCAACCGAATCATATTCAGCGATACAGAGAAATAACCAACTTAAATAAAAATCAAAATCCAACTTTTTCTGATAATATAGAATTCTTTTTTAAATATCAAATAGGACATATGTACTTAAGATATTTTTTATGGAATTTTTCTGGTAGAGAATCAGATGTTCAAGATGCTCAATGGTTAAGTATTGCTAATGCATTTGACAAAGTACCTTATCAAATTGAAAAAAATAAAGCTAGAAATAACTATTTGATGTTACCTCTAATATTTGGAATTCTTGGTATGTTTTTTCAATACTCAAAAGATAAAAAGAGCTTTTCTGTAGTAACATTACTATTTATTTTAACTGGAATTGCTCTTGTATTTTATTTAAATAGTCCTCCAACAGAGCCTAGAGAAAGAGATTATATATACGCAGGATCTTACTATGCATTTTCTATATGGGTTGGTTTTGGATCCTTATTTCTATATTCAATATTTTTAAAAATTTTCAAAAAAGAAAATCTAGCAATTGGTCTTAGCATTTTATTCTCATTATCTCCACCAGCAATAATGGCATATGAAAATTGGGATGACCACGATAGATCAAATAGATTCTTAACAGTAGATTCAGCAAAAAATTTACTTGCATCCTGTAAACCAAATTCAATTCTTTTTACTGGAGGAGATAATGACACTTTTCCTTTGTGGTATGTTCAAGAAGTAGAAGAATTTAGAACAGATGTAAGAGTAATAGTACTAAGTTATTTTAATACAGATTGGTACATAGATCAGATGATGTCTAAAAAGAATAAATCTGATGCTATAAAATTTAATCTAAATTTAGATAATTATATTCAAGGTGGATTAAACGATTATTTACCTTATGTTAATAATCCAAAAATTAAAGATGCAGCTATAAATTTAAGTGCTTATTTAAACTTAGTTAAAAATAACAATAAAGCTATTCAAGTACCCACTAGTTCGAGTAATTATAATGTTATTCCATCAAAATCCTTATACCTTAATGTTGATGAAAATAAGAATATAGAAGGATTACCTGAAAAATTTTTAAAATACAAAACTAATAAACTTATTTTGTCACTTAAAAAAAATAAGAAAGGTATTGAAAAAAAAGACCTTGCATTTTTAGATTTATTAGAAGCTAATAAATGGGAAAGACCAATTTATTTTAATAATACATCATTAAATGGGATAAGTTTTGATTTAAAAAGAAATGTGATTCAAGAAGGATTTGCATATAGGCTTCTCCCAATATTAAATTCTAAATCTGGAAGTTTAATAAATTCAGATTTAATGTACTTTAACATTATGAAAAATTCACATTGGAGAGAATTAGACAATGAAAATGCTTATTTTTCTGAAGATCATAGGGGATTTATAATGAATTATAGAGCAACTTTTAATACTCTGATCAGAAGTTTGATTGATAATGGTGAATATGGGAAAGCACTTGAAGTAATAAATAAATCTTTAGAGCTTATCCCAGATAAATCAATAATGTATGATCATTTCTCTGTACAACTTGTTGAATTTTTGCTTAAACTAGATCAGATAGGTGATATTAGGACAGAGGAACTAGCAAATGAAATAGCTGAAATAACAAGTAAAAGAGCCGATGAGATTTTAAACTATTATTTTGATAATAAGATTAATAATAAATATGAAATTCAAAGAAATTTAGTTTCATTAAATACTCTAGCCAGAGCATATAGCAACCATTCTAACAAAGAATTATCAGAAAAATACAGAAATCTATTTGAAATCAACTATGAAAAAAATCCTTAATTTTTTAGAAATTTTAATATTTTTCTATTTCTATCATTTCTTTCATTAATAATAAGGAAAAAAACACCCTTAGATAAATTTTGTATATCAACTCTCAATTCAAAATCAGAAATTTTTTCTGAATTAAAATTTAACTGGTTACCTATAAGACTATGTATTTTAAAATCAAAATCATCAACATTAATATTATTCTCAAATTTCACAGTGATATAATCAGTTGCTGGATTAGGATATAAATTAACACTCATTTTCTTTATATCCTGGGAATAAGAATTAAAAGAAATAAAAACAAAAAATAAAAAAATCAACTTTTTCATAATACCAATTATACTACCAAAGTAAAACAATAAAACTTATTATCAAAAAATGAGATTATCAAGAAAAGTTAATTTTTATTAAAATAGTACATTAACTCTCTTTGAAATCCACTCCCCAACTTCAGATGTAGATAAACTTTTCTCAGATGATATATCTTCCGTAACAATATTAGAATTTAAAGCATCTTTTACAGAATTTTGAATTATATCAGCCTCTTTCTTCATATCAAATGCCAAATTTAACATCATAGCAGCTGACAAAATCATTGCCATAGGATTAGCAATATTTTTTCCAGCAGCTTGAGGGTAAGACCCATGAATTGGTTCAAATAAAGATATCTTATTACCTATAGAGGCTGAAGGAAGCATTCCCAATGAACCCGTTATAACTGATGCTTCATCAGTAATTATATCACCAAACATATTCTCTGTTAGTATAACATCAAATTCAGATGGATTAGTAATTATTTTCATAGCTGCATTATCTACAAAAAGATAATTAACTTTAATATCTGCAAATTTATTTTTTGCCATATCTTGGACTACCTCTCTCCATAATCTAGAAGTAGATAATACATTCGCTTTATCAACAAGGGTTAATTCCTTATTTCTTTTATATGCTTCTTTAAAAGCAAGTTCAGAAATTCTTTGAATTTCTTCTCTAGTATAAGTACATGTGTCAAAAACTACCGAACCATCATCAGATACCCCTTTTTCTCCAAAATATATACCTCCAGTTAATTCTCTATATACAACAAAGTCTACATTTTCAATGATTTCTCTTTTAAGAGGAGACGCATCTATTAAAGAGCTATATGTTTTAATTGGTCTAACATTTGCATACAAACCTAAAAATTTTCTCATCTCAAGAAGACCATCTTCTGGTCTAATTTTAGCTTTAGGATTATTATCATATTTTGGATCACCAATTGCACCAAATAAAATAGCATCTGAAGATTTACATATCAGTTTTGTTGAATCAGGAAACGGATTATTTTCAGAGTCAATAGCTGAAGCACCAACTAGAGCATTAGTATAATTAAAAGTAACACCTGTTTTAAAAGCAATTACATCTAAAACTTTAATTGCCTCTTTCATTACTTCAGGTCCAATACCATCTCCAGCTAATACTGCAATATTTTTTATCATTTATTTACTATTTTCAAATTGAATTATTTTATCTTTTACACTTAATAAATAATCAATATTATCATATCCATTTAATAAACATGATTTATTGTACTCATTTATAAAAAATGAATGATTGATTTTTAAATCTTTAGAAAAGAAATTTTGATTTTCTAAATCTACAGTAAACTCATGATCTGGATTATTATCAATTTTATCAAAAATTTCTTGAATAATTTTTTCTTCTAATTGAAAAACTAATAAACCATTATTTAAACAATTATTTTTGAAAATATCAGCAAAAAAACTACTTATCACAACCTTAAAACCATAATCATATATAGCCCATGCTGCATGTTCTCTACTAGATCCACAACCAAAATTTCTTCCAGCAATTAAAATCTTAGAATCCTTATTATGATTATTTAAAACAAAGTCTTTTATTGGTTCATTATTAGAATCATATCTCCAATCTCTAAATAAATTTTCCCCAAAACCTTCTCTAGAAACAGATTTTAAAAAACGTGCAGGTATTATTTGATCTGTATCAATATTTTGAATCTTTAAGGGAGTTAATTGAGAAATTATTTTATTGAATTTTTTCATATTAAATATATTCTCTTATATCAGAGACGCAACCATTTAAAGCAGAAATTGCAGCAGTAACAGGGCTAGCTAAAAATGTTCTTGATCCTGGTCCTTGTCTTCCTTCAAAATTACGATTTGAAGTGGACACACAATAATTTTCTTTAGGAATTTTATCTTCATTCATCGCAAGACATGCAGAACAACCCGGTTGTCTAAATTCAAAACCCGCATCCATAAAAATTTTATTCAAACCCTCATCTATAGCTAATTTTTCGACTTTCTTAGAACCAGGTATTACCCAAGCATTAACATGCTTAGCTTTAGTTTTTCCTTTAACAATTTTTGCAGAAAGTCTTAAATCTTCAATTCTTGAATTTGTACAACTACCAATAAAAACATAATCAATTTTATGATTTAGTAACTTATCACCAGATTTTAAACCCATATATTTTAAGGATTTTTTAAATGATTCATCTGAATTTTCAACAGCAGAATTTGGAATAACTTCACTAATTTTTATTCCCATTCCAGGATTTGTTCCATAAGTAATCATTGGTTCAATATCTTCAGCATCAAATTTTAAAACCTTATCAAAAACAGCATCTTCATCTGATTTTAAGATATTCCATTTTTGTACCGATTCATCAAATTTTTCATTTTTAGGAGCAAATTCTTTACCCCTAATATACTCATATGTTATTTCATCTGGAGCAATCATTCCTCCCCTCGCTCCCATTTCTATACTCATATTGCATATAGTCATTCGAGCCTCCATAGATAAAGACTCAATTGCTGAGCCTGCAAATTCAATAAAATAACCGGTACCTCCAGAAGCACTTATTTTAGAAATTATATAAAGAATAATATCTTTTGAAAAAACACCTTTATTTAGTTTCCCATTAATCTCTATCTTCATTCGCTTAGGTTTATTCTGAAGCAAGCATTGAGTAGCCAAAACCATTTCAACTTCACTAGTTCCAATACCAAATGCTATAGATCCAAATGCTCCATGTGTAGAAGTATGGCTATCACCACAAACTATAGTCATTCCTGGTTGAGTTATACCAAGCTCAGGTCCAATAACATGAACAATACCTTGATATTTGTGTCCAAGTCCATATAAAACAATGCCAGTTTCTTTACAATTTTTTGTTAAAGTTTCAACCTGATTCCTTGATAATTCTTCTTGAATAGGTAAATGTTGATTTAATGTAGGAACATTATGATCTGCTGTAGCTACAGTTTTATCTTTTCTAAAAACATCAATATTTCTTTTTTTTAAACCAGAAAATGCTTGAGGGCTAGTAACTTCATGAATTAAATGCTGATCTACATAAAGTATACTTGGTCCATTAGGAATATTATCAACAATATGATTATCCCAAACCTTATCAAATAATGTTTTCCCCATACTATTTTTTATCCTCAACTAATTCATATAAATCCTCATCATGAATAAGTTTTTTTTCATCAGCCATATTAAGAAATTTTATATATATAGTTTCCATCTCAATTTTGGTGAATTCATATCCTAATAACTTTAATCTATGTGTTAATGCTGCTCTACCACTTCTAGCTGTTAAATCAATAGAAGATGCGTCAACTCCTACATCAGAAGGATTAATAATTTCA
>Ga0310123_10000601_pt1 | contig 31818 bp, 21 predicted proteins | sample CB6_AW_1057_MG_FD_203505 | JGI IMG/M metagenome (GOLD analysis project Ga0310123, IMG submission 203505) | Marine microbial communities from Western Arctic Ocean, Canada - CB6_AW_1057 | ecosystem: Environmental > Aquatic > Marine > Oceanic | place: Canada: Western Arctic Ocean | collected... | reverse complement strand
TCCCCCGTGATCCGCCCGAGGCCTTCAAATCGTCCGACATCGATCTTCGCCTTACTCGACGAGCCGGTTTTTAAAATCGAGATCAGGCTGATCAGAATAACTACAATCGCAATCCCCATTATGATGGGGGCTTTTTTCCGGCTAACGTTAATCAATGGCATGTTTTGGTCTCCTTTCGCATAAGTCCGTGAGCCTCAGTGAAAAGTAACCGCCGGCAGGACATCCAGCAAGCGGGTTCTTGCTCAAACTCATCCAATTTGATCGAATTATAGGAAAACTGGAGAAACTTGGCATCCTCTTCACTATAGTTGATTCCAATCCGGTGAAACGCCCACCGACTTTCTGCGCGATGCCATCGCCGGCCGAATTGAGCCGGATAGGAGCTACCCGGTCGCCTCTGGTTCTCTTCGGTGGGAGTGGCTGGTCTTCTCCAAGAAATTCGGTGATTCCCGTCCCGGTTCGCGGGTTTCGGGAAGGATCGGTGTTTCCGACCACTTCCTGGTCTTCGAAAGTCCGGGCGGGGATCAGGAGGCAAGTCGCTACTTCTTCACCTACGACATCATGCCGGAAAGGCAAGCTCCCGTTGGCTGGTACCGGTTCGAGGCGCCTCCGGGGACGCGGGTCATCTACATGAATCTGGAGGCCGAAAGCGTCCAGGCATGGGTCGACGGCCGGGATGTGGAGGTTGTGGATGGCCGCATCGAACTGGAAGCGCTGACCGAAGGCCTGACGCCGATTGCGCTTCGAATCGTTCAGAAGCATGGGGTGTACGCCGGCGCAGCCATTCCGGAGCCCGTCAAGTTTGAATGTGAGTCGACAAAGGTGACGCTGGGTGATTGGTGTGACTTGGGGCTGGAATCCTACTCCGGGGGCGCCGTCTACGGTAAGACATTCGAACTGACGCCGGAGCATTTGATGAACAAGGCCTTTGTGGACTTGGGGAAGGTCAACGCCAGCGCGGAGTTGGCTGTGAATGGCCACACCGTTGGCGTCCGGCTTGCCAGGCCCTACCGTTTTGATGTCAGTGACTACGTTCGCCAGGGTGTGAACCGGATTGAGGTCACGGTCTTCAACACGCGGGCAAATCATTACAGCGGATGGCCAGGAAAAATCTCCTGGACCGGTCCTCGCCATCACAGTCCCTTGAGATAATCGATCGCCGTTGACGCTCCTACCTGGAGTGGCTCACGATAGACTTTCACAGAAGCAAATCCCTCGTACCCAATTTCATCCAGCGTGTGCAAAGCTGATCGAAAATCGATATGGCCTGTGCCGAAGTGAGCTCCGTTGTTTTCACACAGGTGCACATGCCGTAAATCCGAACCGCATTCGCGGATTGGCTGTTCCAGCGATGCCTCCTCAATATTCATATGAATCGTATCGACCATCGGCCGAACCGCCGGCGAACCGATGGCACGGATCAGCTGGAGAACTTCACCAACCGTGTGATTGAAACCAACTTGTAAATGATTGACTGGTTCAATCACAAACTCGACATTCTTTTGTTCTGCCGCTGTCGCCACGCGACTTAGACAATCCACGATCCGCTGGTTTGCAACCGCTGGATCAGGCTCATCGCTGCGCAAACCTTGCATCAACCCCACAACCAGAATTGCGTTGAATTGAGCCGCCGTGTCGAGATAGGTAATGAGCCGCTCGACAGCCCGCTGTCGCAGGGAGTCCTCCGGCGAACTCAAGCAGAGGCCGTCGTGATACGCCTCTCCCGTCAGAAAGGACGGAATCACCAGGCCTAAATCAGCGATCCATTTTTGCAGCTCCGCAAGCTCCACCCCGAGCGGATCGGCCAGGTTCAGTTCAACACCATCGTAACCACACTGCTTGAGAAACGCGAAAGTACGCTGAATATCAGCCGTCGAGTCAAAGGATGAAAGACGATCGATGATGATGTAGCTGAATTTAATCATGATATAACAATCTAAGGGCAAAGTTTCCACTGCACAACCGGACGAAAAGGCTGCATGGAAAACCATCCCTGCTCAGTTCACTACGCTTAGTGAACAAAATCAGCTACTACAATCGATGGACAACAAGAATGTCTGTCGAAACATCGGTGGCCAATCCTAGCTCCACGACTGTTCAATCACCGTGAGCTTTTCATCACTCAGATAGCCGTAGCGGTTGATCCAGAGCCCTTGCACTTCTGACTCGGCAACCATTTGAAAACGACTCGCAAAATCTTCAAGAGGCCCGTAGCCATGAACCAGGTGGAGGGGAGATCTCCTCGGACTTTGTCTTCGAAGGGCAAACCGTATCCGGCCTGATTGGACCCGTCACACTTGAATTTCTGACGGAAGTATCCGTGATCGCTAAATGCGCAGTGAGAGAATAAACGGAGGCTCAGACCTTTTCCATCAGCACGTCGTCGAAAAATGCCGTCCCTTCGCCCTTGACGAACAATTCGGGCAGGAGCAACTCCTGGTCTCCGGTGTCCAATTCGACACTCAGTTCAGTCCAATCGTGACCGCCGGATAAGCGCGGGCTGCAAGCCCGCAGGGTAACATTTTTCGGGCTGTACTCCATGCGGGCCAGGGCAATCCAAGCTTGCCCCCGAAGCTCCGTCGTGTCCACCCACGCAGTCAGGCGGCACCGCTGGCCGACCCCGGGTTGCGGAGTGGCCCCGATGGGGAAGGCCCGCGAGTAGCCTCTGCTCACCGCAGGTATCGCGTCTACACCCAGGCACCGCCGGCCACTGTGACCTTTGCCGTCGACCCAGGTCACGAAATTTTGCTCATTCTCGCCGGGCGAGAGCCATTGCGTCTGATAGCCCGGTTGATCGACGGGGATGGCCTCCTCGAAGTCACAAACTTCACCGACAGTAAAGGGTGGATACGCATGGCGCTCCTGATCGGCGGCGGTCAACGATACGGGCTCGGCCAGTGACATGATCCGGCGCATCTCGGATTCGGGTAGATTCACAAGTTCGAGGCTGGCTTTCGTGTGATAAAAGCCATCTTCCCGTTCAGAAATGCTGCCGGGTTGGATGATGAAGTGCTCGTCCCGCAGTTGAGAGCACGTCATCGTGACGAGTCCCGGGACGGCTTCCAGCACCCGCAGCATGGGGTTGAACAATGGGTTGGCACCGAAGCCGAGCTGACCGCACGATTTTCCCAGGTATTTCAACCCGCAACTAATTGAAGTCGTAAAGACGGTGTTGTGGGGAAAGCTGTGCCATTTTTCATCGGGTCCTCTCCACACCGTGTGCGTGTAGCGCTGTTGATCCCGTTGGCTGTGGCAGGCGCCGCGAGGGAAGAAATTGAAATACTCGATGGCACAATGATCCTGATAGTACATGTCGGCGGAGAACACGAACCGGTACTTGTCCTGATCGGCATCGAAACTGATTTCGAAGGTGTGGCGCGTGTGGTCGCCGTTGTCATATCGGCCCAGCAGTTCCATGCACATTCCCCCGTCTTCGCGAGGAAGCCAGTTCTGTTCGATCTGCTCCGGCGGCGAATGGCCCTCGCGGCCTTCTGCTCCCAGATGCGGAATGTTCCAACGAAGCATGGCATGCATATTGAAATAGGTCATGCAATCGTATATGCGGGGAAGCTCGCCCACCTCAGCGAGCGGCTCGTCATGCGGGCCGAACTGCCAGATGTCGAACTGGCGCAGTGGAACATACCAAAAGGCGATGGGCCGGTCGTTGTCGTATATCCAGCATCCGTACTCGTGTTCCTCCACCCGAAGTTTCATCACGTGCTCCCTCAAGGTTGGCCCTGCAGTCATGATCGTTCACGCTCCTGATGTTAATTGTTTTCGGCGATTCTTCCCCGGAGTACACCTCGGTAGAGGCTTCCGTCAAGTCCCAACCTTGGGTGTTTCTACATAAATTAACACCCCTTTTACTAACGTGGCCGGGAGCTGAGAGTCGAATTCACTTGTTATCCTCGCTGTGGACCGGGATAACGAGCGAATTCGCTTTTTTTTACCTACTTGAGGAGACTGCTGGGTCTCGTGATCCAGGTGGATAATGAGATCTCGTCAACTATGCTTTTCATCGCGTTGCTAGTAGGCTAGTTGGAGTACGAATATGTCACAAGAGAAGTTCGCTGGAAGGGTGGCGATCGTAACGGGAGCCGCACAGGGGATGGGCAGGACCATAGCAGAGACGCTGGCCCGAGAGGGGGTTCATGTCGTTTTCAGTGACATTGACGGCGAAAAAGTCCAGTCAGTCGCCGGCAGCATCAAAGCATTGGGACGTAAGACTGATGTGACAAACGAAGAAGACGTTGGAAACATGGTCCAAGACACCATTGAGCGCTACGGGACCGTCGATATCCTGGTAAATAACGCCGGGATACTTCGCCCAACGAGGATTGACAGCATAACAAAAGAAGAATGGGATCTTGTACTGGATGTCAACTTGAACGGCACTTTTCTCTGCACAAAAGCCGTTTTGAAAACGATGAAAGAGAAGCGATTCGGCAGAATCGTAAATATGTCTTCATCTGCAGGAAGAAGTGTCAGTACACTTGGCGGTGCGCACTATACTGCAGCGAAAGCCGGCATTCTGGGCTTTACCAGGGCAGTAGCAAAAGAGGTTGCTTCATACGGAATAACCGCCAATGCAATCTGCCCCGGCCTGATTGACACAGATATGGTTCGTTCAGAGTGTTCGCCGGAGAGGATAGAAGCGTACGAAAACAGCTTCCCAATCCCCCGATTGGGTACTCCTCAAGAAGTTGCAGATCTTGTGTTGTTCCTCGTTACCAATGCGCCCTATATTACAGGTGCAGCGATCGATATAAACGGGGGCGACTTGATGATGTAGTGTGCTTTTCTGTGTAATATCATCCAGTCGTGGCAGGATTGAGCCCCGCGGGGAGCAGAACCATGTTCGGATCGATGAAAGACGCCCTGGCCGCCGATCTACAAGAGATCCGTAGCGCCGGCCTCTACAAGGCAGAACGCATTCTCTCCACGTCCCAGGGCGCGCGGGTGCGTGTCGGTGACGGCGCCGAGGTGCTGAACATGTGCGCCAACAACTACCTTGGACTCGCACAGCATCCCGAGGTAAAGGCCGCGGCGGCGGAGGCGCTCGACCGCTGGGGCTACGGCCTCGCCTCGGTGCGGTTCATCTGCGGTACCCAGGCGATTCACCGCGAACTGGAAGAAAAGATCAGCGCCTTCCTCGGCACTGAGGACACCATTCTCTACACTTCCTGCTTCGACGCAAACGGCGGACTGTTCGAATCCCTTTTGACAGCGGAAGACGCGGTGATCTCCGATGAGCTAAATCACGCCAGCATCATTGACGGGATCCGGCTCTGCAAGGCCCAGCGCTATCGCTTTAAGAACAGCGACATGGAAGACCTGGAGGCGAAGCTCAAGGAGGCGTCTTCAGCCCGTTACAGGCTGATCGCTACCGACGGGGTATTCTCGATGGACGGCTGCATCGCCAACCTGCCGGCCATCTGCGACTTGGCGGAACGATACGATGCGCTGGTCATGGTCGATGACTCCCATGCGGTGGGCGTGCTCGGAAAGCACGGGAAAGGCGCCCGCGAGCATCATGGAGTGATGGACCGGATCGACATCGTCACGGGCACCCTCGGCAAGGCGCTCGGCGGCGCCAGCGGCGGCTACACCAGCGGACGGAAAGAAATCATCGCCATGCTGCGGCAACGCTCACGGCCCTATCTCTTTTCCAATTCGGTCGCTCCTTCGATCGTGGCGGCTTCGATCAAAGCCCTGGAGCTTTTGATGGAATCCACCGAGCTTCGCGACAAGCTGGCCGAGAATACGAAATTCTTCCGGGAAGGCATGGGCGGACTCGGGTTTGAAATCATGCCCGGCGAACATCCGATCGTGCCCATCATGCTGGGCGACGCGGCACTGGGGGGCCGGGTCGCCGATGCGATGTTGGAAAAGGGCATCTACGTGATCGGTTTTTCCTATCCCGTGGTGCCCAAGGGGAAAGCCAGGATCCGAACCCAGATCTCGGCCGCGCATGCGAGGGAGGATCTCCAGAGCGCGATTCAGAAGTTCGGCGAGACGAAGTGCGAACTGGGATTATAACAGGTTTGCCTTTGGTCTGGACCGGAGGTCATCCTCGTTTCTGTTCTTGCCCCATCCGTCCCGAGTTTGTACTCTCCCCACCATGAGAATGCGCTCATGAGCAAGAAGGTGTCAAACAGAGACGAGTGGCTTCGTCTGTTCAAGAACCCCCCGCGGGAATACGCGGACTTCGTGTGCTGGTCCTGGGAGACCGGGAAACTCGACAAGGAGCGAATAACCTCGCAGCTCGAGGAACTGGCCGACAAGGGTGTCGGGGGCACATGGTTCTATCCGCGGATGTGTCGTGGCGAGCCCTACGGTACGCAGCCGGCCTATTTCACCGAAGAATGGTGGGATTTCGTTCGGCATTCGCTGGCTGAACATAAGCGCCTGGGACTGTCCGCGGGTTTTTCAGGCTGGGAAGGATTGAATCTCTGGCAGGAGAAGATGCTGCAAGAGCGGGAGGAACGTCCGGAACTGCAAGGCAGGCGGCTGGTTCTTCACGAGGCCACGAGCAACGGGTCCGATCCCGTCGTCATCCAGGTTCCCCCGGAGGAGCAGATCCTCTCGGCCTCCGCGTACCGCCTTGTGGACGGCCGCCTGGACGGAACTTCCCGACAGGATGTGCATGTTGCCGAGGGCAGGGTGGAGTGGCGGGGAGTTGAGGGTGAATGGCAGGTCACGGTCGTCGCCAGTCAGCCGCACTATCTGGACTACCTGAATCCGGCGGTTGCCGACAGGTGGTTGGAGATCTTCTGGGAGGTCTATGAAGCACGCGTGGGCGAGTTCATGGGGGTAAGTCTACAAACCTACCTGCAGGATGAAATATTCGCGGTCGACGGCAACATTTTGTGGTCTGCGACGCTGGGGGAGAGGTTCGCAGCGGAGAAGGGATATGACCCGACTCCACACCTGGCCGGGCTGTTCCATGATATCGGTGACCTGACGGACAAGATCCGTTGCGACTACTACGAAATCATGTCCGCCATGCTGGAGGACAACCTCTACCGCCGCATGTCGGAATGGAACCGTGAGCGCGGAATGGACTTCGGCACCATTGCCCCCATGGGCCGGGCCGACCTGCTGGCCCAAACGCGTAATCACGGTGACTTCTCCCGTCTAATGCGGTGGTTTGACATCACCGGTAACGAGGATCCCGGCCGCGCCGGACCGGGAGACAGGCGCTTCATCGATTCCAAGCTTTCCAGTTCCATCCTTCACCTGTACCAGTGCAAGCGCGCGGCGGTCCTCGGCTACTATCTCACGGGTTGGGGCATGACGATGGAGGAGAACCTGGCCTGGACCTTCGAGAACTACGCCTACGGCATTAACCTGTACAACGGCCACCTCATTTATAACACGCTTGGAGGGTGGTACGAATTCGTTCCGACCACCTGCTACATCGGTCAGCCCTTCTGGCAGCACTGGAAATACTTTGCCGAAGGCATGACCCGGCTCAGCGCGATCATGTCCGAAGGCACCCCCCACGCCGACGTTGCGCTGCTGTACCCCCTGACCACGATCCACGCCAATTGGTTTCGGGGTAATGAATTCAGCATTGAAGCGCATGACGCCGCCAATGAGACCTGCGCACTGGCCATCCAACTGTATCGAAGCGGGGTGGATTTCGACTTCATGGACGAACACGTCCTCGAGCAGGCCCAGGTGCGGAATGGGAAGCTCGTGGTCGCCGGGTTGGAGTATCGGGCATTCGTCCTGCCGCCCATGACGACCATCCGACGGGACACGCTGAATAAGCTCGCGGACTTCTATCACAGTGGCGGAACGCTCGTTGCCCTGCGGCGACTGCCCAGCGCCTCCCCGGAGCACGGACGGAATGATCCACAGGTTCGCGATGTCCTGAAGAAGATGTTCGGCATCGCCGGGTCAGACGAGTACGCGGGATCAACGGCCTCCCTCACCGAGATGAGCTTCGATATTCTTCGCCTCCCGACCCGGCAACGACCCGGCGTGCCCCTGCCCAAGGATGGCTTCGCGAGAACCATTCTGAAGAATTTGGCATCACTGGACAGTGTGCGAAGACAAACCAATCGAAACGGAGGAGAGGCCCTGTTCGTGCCCGCCCATGAAATGAAAACCACAGGGGGCAGTGCCGGGCCGCGGATTCCCTCCCTGATCCTCGAGGTCATCGGCGCCGATGTCGCCTGCAGCGGCAAGGACGTCTTCCATTCCCATCGGCGAGTCGATGATGCGGATCTCTACTTCCTCTTCAACGTACGGCAGCATAAGAGGAACCTGCGATTCACTTTTCGCGCCAATGGTGATCCTGAGATATGGGATCCATTCACCGGCCGGGTGTCTCCCGTTCATCGCTTTGCCCATGAGCATGGGAAGACCACGGTCCGATTGACGATGGGGCCAAACGAAGGCATCGTGCTCGTCCTCTCACACGAAGGGTGCCGACCCGCTGTCCTGGCCGACAACCTGACTGAGATCGCAGATGTCGCGGTGACGGATGAAGGCGTCGAAGTGCGGGGATTCAGCAACACCGGCGGACGAAAGCAGGTTCGGGTGGATCGAGAAGGCCGCGAGTACGTCGGCCAGGTCTCGAGCGAGTCTCCGCCTGCCGCCATCTGCCTCGGCGGGGACTGGGACTTCCGGCTCAAGCCTACGATGGACAATCGGTGGGGGGATTTCCGCTACCCGCCCGCTGCGGAGTTCATCGGCCCCGATGTCCGCAGTTTTCGATACATGGAGGAAGGCGACCGGCCGGGCACGGACCTGGGCTGGCAGGCAGCGGAGACGGACACCGCGCACTGGCCGACCTATGCCAGTTCCTTCGGTCCGTATTTCCATGCGATCGGCCCCTTTCAATCCGGCGAACAGCCGTCCGAGCTTCTGCGCAATGCAATCGCCGGCCGGATTGAGCTGGACCAGAGCTACCCGACCAAGGCCGGCTCCTGTCGCTGGGAGCGTTATGACTTCTCCCGGAAATTCGGTCATCACCGCGCCGGTGCGCGGTTGACTGGAAGGCGCGGTGTTTCCGATCACTTCATCTTCTTTGAAAGTCCGGGCGACGATCAGGATGCAAGTCGCTACCTGTTCACATACGTCCGGGCCGCCGAAGCCGGCAACTGCCGCCTGCGGTACGGCGCCGACACCAGTGAGGTGAGACAAGTATGGATCAACGGAAAGGAAATGCTTTCTGCGACGTCGCCTGCGAACCACGACGACTCCGAGACGCAGGTACACCTGCGTGAGGGACTGAACGCCGTATTGGCGGAGGTAGTCCACCTGCAAGGCAATCCGGTTGAGGCCTTCATCGTCTTGCAGGACCTCCAGGAAAGCGCAGAGACGGTCGTTCCGCCCATCCCGCGGCTCAAGTGGTTTGCCGAGCCATCCGGCATTACGTACGACATCATGCCGGAGAGGAAAAACCCCGTCGGCTGGTACCGATTCGAAGTTCCGCCCGGAACCCGGGCCATGGGCCTGAAGCTGGAAGCCCAGGACGTCCAGGCCTGGGTGGATGGCCGGCCCGTCGAGATTCAAAATGGGCGCATCGAGCTGGATTCTCCGACAGATGCCCTGGCTCACGTGGCACTTCGGATTACGCTGAAGCAAGGCGTTTACGCCGCAGCGGCCATCCCTGAAACCGTCAAGCTGGAGTGTGAGCCGACGAAGACGCCTCTGGGCGATTGGTGCGACTACGGGCTGCAAAGCTACTCCGGCGGTGCGGTCTACGCCAAGGACCTGGAATTGAAGCCGGAACACCTGAAGGGTCAGGCTATTCTCGATTTGGGTCAGGTGAACGTGACCACGGAGCTGGTCGTCAACGGACGATCCGTCGGTGTCCGCCTTGCCAGGCCCTACCGCTTTGACATCAGCGAAACCATTCGCGAAGGCGCGAACCGACTCGAAGTCACAGTGTACAACACGCTGGCGAATCATTACAGCAAAGGTGAGATCTCGTCCGAATTCGTCTTCGAGGGGCAAACGGTGTCGGGCCTGATTGGTCCGGTTACCCTGGAATTCCTGTCGAAAGCGGTGGTCGTTTGTAAACCCTCCTCGACGGCATTCCCATCCGCTTCAACGAGTCGCGCTGCAACAAGTCTTCGATGAAGGCTTTCGAATCAACCTGACACCGAATCAAGGATGCACCCCATGTTCACTAAAGACACTCCCCTGAAGAGAGAGCGCATTTTCACGGACGAGGACGCGGACCTGGGTTTGATCAAGGATCGGCGCATCGCCGTGGTCGGCTACGGCAGTCAGGGCCATGCCCAGGCCCAAAACCTGAAGGACTCAGGGCTGACGGTGGTGGTTGGCGGCATGGAGGACCGGTTCGCTGAGCAGGCGCGTGGCGACGGATTCGAAGTCGTTCCAATTGCCGAGGCCGTCAAGCGCAGCGATGTGATCATGATGCTCATTCCCGACGAGGTCCAGGCCGGCGTCTATAGCGCCGACATTGCGCCGAATTTGATCGAAGGCCAGGTCCTTGTCTTTGCCAGCGGCTATGCAATCCATTTCGGGCTCATTACGCCGCCGGACTTCGTAGACGTCGTGCTGGTGGTTCCTGCCTGTGTGGGGGGGATCGTCCGGGAGCGGTTTGTGCGCGGCCAGGGGTTCTACGGCCATTTCGGTGCGCACCAGGATTTCTCGGGCAAGGCCCGGGAAATCGCTCTGGCCGTGGCCAAAGGGATCGGTCTGCTGCGGTTCGGTGCCAACGAAACCACCATGGAATGCGAAGTCACGGTCAATCTCTTCGCCGAAGCGGCCGGGCTCAGTGGAGTTGTCAATTACCTGCTCATGGCCTTCGAAGTGCTGGTCGAGGCCGGGGTCTCAGCGGAAAGTGCCTACTCGGAAACGTTCTATGAACTGCAGTTCATGGCCGAATCACTCAACCGCATGACGCTTGGCGATGCGGTGGCCTACGGCTCACCCACCGCCACCTATCTGGGGCTTACGAAGATTCCCCAGGTCGTCACCGAAGACATTAAAGATCGGATGCGACAGATGCTCCGCCGGGTTCAGAGCGGGGAGGTCGTACGGGATTGGAATCTCGAACAGCTGGCCGGTCGCCCCCACTTCAATCAGCTCAAGCGAGAGGTCATGGAGCACCCGATCGGGGATGTGCAGAAGACGTTCATCGAGCGAAGAAACGCCTCGGGAGGATGAGCAATGCGTAATGAAGATCGTCGGCTACAGTGACCGGCTCAGCGTCGAGCAAGGGCAGAGCCTTCGGTTTATGGTCAGCAGCCAACTGCCCACGTACCGAGCTGAGATCGTACGCCTGATTCACGGCGATGCAAATCCCAAGGGTCCGGGCGTCAAGCATGAGGCCGTGGCAACTCCGGTAAGCGGGCAGTACCGGGGCCGGGTCCAGGAACTCCATCGTGGATCCTTTGTCGTTGTCGCTGATACGTCAGCACTCGACTATACCCATGGCTTCACAATTCAGGCATGGATCTGTCCCACGACGCCAGACAAGGGTGCTCAGGGGATCTTGACCCAGTGGTCCGACTCCGACCAAGTCGGTTACGGCCTGTTCATCGATCGGGATCGCGGCGTGGGCCTATGGATCGGCGATGGGCAAGGTCAAGTCGAGAAAGTCCACGCCGGCAAAGCATTGACACCGTCACAATGGTACTTCGTGGGGGCTACCTACGAGGCGCGGAAGGGAAAGGTCCAGCTTTATCAGGAACCCCTGACCCAATGGCCTCTGGATGAATCCGGTACGGTGGCTGGAGATTCCGTGGAGCAGCGCGGAGTCGTCGCCGGCCAAGCCCCATTGCTGATCGCGGCCTACTGGAAACAGGCGGGGGACCTGCAAACCCAGGTGGCTGGGCATTTCAACGGCAAGATCGACCGACCCTGCCTGTACGGGCGTGCCCTCGACCCCGGGGAAATTGAGCTTCTCAAGGGTGGTGCGGCGCCTGGCGATGTGGGCGAGGGGTTGCTTGCCGGGTGGGATTTCTCGCTCGACATGTCGGGGCAAAAGGTCACGGATATTGGACCCCGTGAGTACCATGGCCGTGCCGTAAACATGCCGACCCGGGCTGTGACCGGCCATAACTGGACTGGCAATGAAGTTGACTTCAAAGTAGCTCCCGCGGAGTACGGCGCCATCCATTTCCATGACGATGACCTGGAGGATGCAGGGTGGGAGGTCGATTTCGAGTTGACCTTGCCGCGGGAAGTGGCCAGCGGTATCTACGCCGCGCGACTGTCTGCCTCGGAGGCCGAGGATTATGTACCGTTCTTCGTCAAGCCTCCAAAGGGCACGGCCTCTGCCGGCATCGCCTTCCTCGTTCCCACCTTGACCTATATCGCCTATGCCAATCAAAAATTCAACAATCCCGACCGGTTGGAGACCCGAGGTCTGGAGCCAGGCTCGTCGCGGCCGGAAGATCAATTCATCGTCGAAGAGCGACTCCACAGTCTGTACGATCTGCACGGCGATGGCAGCTGCGTCTGCTATTCCTCTCGCCTGCGGCCGATCCTCAACCTGAGGCCGGGTTACTACTTGCCACCGTTGTCCATGGGTGCGGGGTTTCCCCATCTGCTCAGCGCAGACCTCCACCTGGTGGATTGGCTGGAGGCGAAATCCTACCGGTACGATGTCATCACCGACGAGGACCTCCATCATGAAGGCGTCGAACGGCTCGCTCCTTACAGGGTGATCCTTACGGGCACCCACCCCGAGTACTGGACCCGGCAGATGATCGAAGCACTGCAGTCCTATCAGGCCAGGGGTGGCCGTCTCATGTATCTGGGAGGAAACGGCTTCTACTGGGTGACATCCGTTGATCCGCAGCGGCCTCACGTCATGGAGGTCAGGCGCTGGGCAGGCAGCAGAAGCTGCGAGGCCGAACCGGGGCAGTATCACCACAGCACGACCGGTGAACTCGGTGGTCTATGGCGCTACCGGAACCGGGCGGCACAGAAACTGGTTGGTGTAGGGTTCACATCGATGGGAACGGGACAGGGCCGTCCCTATCGTCGCAAGCCGGATAGCTTCGACCCACGAGCGGCCTTCATTTTTGAGGGGATTGGCTCGGACGAACTGATCGGTGACTTTGATTCGCTGGTCTTCGAGCACGGAGCAGCCGGATTTGAAATTGACCGCTTCGATCTTGCCATGGGCAGCCCTGCCCACACTCTCTTGCTCGCCTCGTCCTTCGGCCATTCAGAGGGCTATCAGAGTGCCCTGGAGGATCTCTACGACCTGAGCGGCCCCCTGCTGGGTAGTGAAAACCCACGAGTCCGGTCGGACTTGGTCTACTTCGAGGGACCCCAGGGCGGGGCCGTTTTCTCGGTGGGTTCGATCAGCTGGTGTGGCAGTCTCTCCTACAACAACTACGACAACAATGTCTCGCGTCTCACTGATAATGTGCTGCGCCGGTTCACCTCCGACCAGCCGCTGCCCTGACGGACTCTGGGCTGGGCTGAATCGTAGCTTCGGGTCAAGGAACCGGGGCGTCCGGGCGTAACAGCCCTTCGGCCTTCAGCTCCTTCCAGAGGTCCGCTGGAATCGCGACGCTCATCTGGTTGAGATTGTCGAGGACATGCTCCGGAGCGACCACCCCTGGAATCACCGAGGCGACGGAAGGGTGGCCCAGCGGGAATTGAAGCGCCGCTGCCCGGAGCGGGACTTCGTGTCGATCGCAGATCGTCTGGACACGGCGGACTTTCGACAGCACCTCTTCGCTGGCCACTTCATACCGATAACAGGCACCGGCTACGGCGCCGGTGGCCAAAATGCCGGAGCTGTAAGGTGCTCCAATAATGACGCCCACGTTCCGCTCGGCACAGCGCGGGAGATCGTCATCCAGCGCCTCCTGATCCAGAAGTGTGTAAGGCATGGCCAGCAGAAAGAAGTCCATGTCGAAGCTCTCGAGAAATCGGGCGACCATTCCAGTGACATTGAGCCCGGCGCCAATCCCCTTGATCTCCCCATGGGAACGTAATTCCTCCAGGGCTTTCCAGCCGCCGTCGGCCAGCTCTTTGAAGTGGAAATCGACCACTTCCCGGCTGCCAAGTTCGGAGATGTCGAGATCGTGAACCAGCAGGAGGTCCACCTGGGTCATGCCCAGGCGCTGCAAGCTGTCTTGGTACGACCGCATCACGCCATCGTAGCTGTAGTCTAAGCGGTGCTCAAAATCAAGACCTCCTGCCCAGCCGCTCCTGTCAAACTGACTCGGGTCGCGAGGACGATGAAAGACCCTGCCGATCTTGGTCGAGAGAATGAAGCTGGAGCGGGATTGATGGCGGAGAGAGTGGCCGACGCGGTGTTCACTCAAACCTCTTCCGTACCAAGGTGCGCTATCAAAGTAGGTGATGCCGGAGTCGTAGGCGGCGTTAAGCGTCTGCTGAGCCTGCTCCTCGCTGACCCTGAGGTAGACCTCCCCCAGATGCGACGCGCCAAATCCGAGCGGCGTGACCTCCACTCCCGTCTTTCCTAACAATCGTTTCTTCAATCGATAGCTCTGCCGTGATGTAAGCGAGGACCTCCGATTTCGGTTCTATCATGACCTAGGATATCCCTCTCCGGTGCGAAAGCCAAGTGTTCTGAGTAGCTGAAGTCGTCAGACTTCAAATTCGATGAAGAATCCGAAAACTCAGCATCCGAGCAAAATGTTAAATGTTTAGACGTGCCCTTAATCCTTGTCCTTGATACGTATTGTTTTGGATCTTCGATTTTCCCGTTACAGCGACCCCATCGTCCCCGCCGTGAAACACGTGTTCGAGAAACCGGGCGTACTTACCCTGCTGCTGGGCGGGCCCCTCATGTTGGATCTCCTGGTGTCGTTCCATATGCTATATGTCAACCTGCGCACCGTGGATCTCGGTGTCCCGCCACGGTACCAGTGCATGCTGAGCGTGATGTGGTCGGTAGGATACGTGATCGGTGCGCATTGCGCCGGACGTTGGTGCACTCCGAAACGCTCCGGCTCCATGATGACTCTGTCCTTGCTTGGGACGGCGGTGATCACGTGTTTTGTCTTCCTGGTCAAACCGGACTACCTGGTGTTCCTGGCGGCCAATATCGTACTGGGTCTTCTCATCGCCTTCTACTTCGCTCCTTTCCAGGTGAAGATGGGGCATATTCATCCTTTCCATTCAATGGCTACCGTGGTTGCCGTTTACAATATCAGCTGGGGAACAGGCTTTGCGCTGGGCGCTCTGGGGTGTGGGTGGCTCCTGGACATGCCGGAGGTACAATGGATCGCGTGCGGGCTGGTAATCACCATTACCGTCATCCACCTTTTGTTGCTGGGCTGCGTTGACGGCAAGGACGGTAAAGAGGAAAGAACATCAGAAGAGATCACCGGCGCATTTGCATCAACACCGTTGCAGAGATGGTGTGGATGGATTGGTACGTTTGTCTCGTTTGCCATAATCGGCAGCATCAGCGCTACGCTGTGGCCGAATTTTGGGCGGGAAAATGGAATGAGCAGTTTCCAGATTGGGGTCGGTTCTTTTGTTATGATCGTACAGTTGCCGTTGCTGTCGCTGCTGTGGGCGCGATCCTGTGAGCGTATGCGTAACCCGGTGATGCTGATCTTCCTGGTCGCAACGATGGGGGCAGGTTGCCTGATGATTCCGTTATCGGGTCACGGGCTATGGCAATTCGTCCTGCTGGGCGTTGTGGGTGCGGGCGCGTCCGGTGCGATCTTCCATGCCGTGTACTACTCCAATGCCGATCCGATCAACCGCGAACGAAGCGTGGGCATAAACGAAACGGTCGTCGGGTTCGCCTTCATCTTCGGTCCGTCCACCATGGGATGGCTTGCATGGGACAGCGGCGCGTCGATGCGTCCCTACATCGCCGGTTTCAGCCTGGCTCTGGTTGCTTGCGCCGTCATTGCTTTCTTGTGGGTTAGGAGTTCCTCACCGAAAGGGGTCCAGGCCTGAATGGCGCTTACCCAAGGCCGTTTCGGGGTCTTCGAATCTGGCGGACAACTCGATCCTGTCGCCGTGCGTCTGCATCGTAATACCGGAGTCTCCGCTCGACCGCTGCACGAGCCAGACGGTGATGCGCGAGGCAAGCTGCTCGCAATGGCCCGGCGAACGGTCTGCTGCGGCGCCGGTCATCAGGGAATCGTCACCGTGCAGGAGGCGTGTTGGCCGCTCGTCACGTCGGTAACCGAGATGCGGTATGCACCGGGTTGCTCGTTCATCGCCCACGACTGTCTGAAGACGGCAGACCCGGTCTCCGCGATCACGTTGCGGCTGTAATGAGGCAGAGGTGTTCCTTGAGGGCCGCAGATCTCGATATGGAGGCAATGTGTGCCGGGGACCGTCTCGTCCTCCGTCGCAATGGCCAGCGAGAGCACGGTGGAGTGCGGCGTGTCGGGCGGCCGCACCTCTACACGTACGGCGGACACCCGGTACGGAACGCACGCAAATATCCTTGGCGCCTCGCTCCATGAGATGTCCACTCGATTGGTAAGACCGAGATACGCTCCGGAGAGAAGATCGTAAACGTGCCGGCTCTCCGCGCCCAGCGCTAGCGTCGCGGGATAAACATCTTCATCCTCGACGAAAAAGTCGCGCAACAATCCCACGAACCGAGTTTCACCGGATTCAAGCCGGTGGATTCGCGGCGGCGGGAGGTCTTGATGCTCCGCTGCGGCAATCAGCCGCACGGGAGAAACAACTCCTCGCTGCACTTCCAGAATGGAACGCCATTGGTCGAGAATCTCCCGTCGTCGGACGTCCTTCCAGGGACGATGCGCAGACCACTTGGGCACATAGCCAAAGAGCAAGTCATCGAAAAGGAGGGTCTTGCCGTCACCCCGCGCCGTCAGTTCCATCGGTTTTCCGTTGCCGAACAACTCCGCCAGGGCCGGCGCCGGCCGGCGCCGGCCGTGCTCGTCGTATGCTCCGGGAATGACGTCGGCGACGAGCACCCCGCCCGCATGCACCCACCGGCGGACGGCCTCGGCTTCCGCATCCGACAGCGCATGCACCTGCGGCATCACCAGCAGCTTCATGCCGGATGCGGCCGGACCACCCGCAACGAACTGATCTGCGGATACCAACGAACAGCGAAGACCGAGATCCTCCGTCGCCTTGATGACGTCGGCAAAGTGCCGGACATAGTATTCGCTCTGCCAGTAAAAGTCGGTTTTTCCGTCGTGCGGTCGAACCAGGCGGCTCTCGAAGCGCCGGTTGACGTCCTCGGTCAACAACGTGCCCATAATGTGCCCCAGCGGCGAGTAGTAGGCCGCGACCTCGCTCGGCGCCGTCCGGCTGTGCAGCAGCAACTTGCCGACGCCGCCCTTGATTTTCCGCACGTGCTCGAGGGCCGCCGCGAAATAGGGCAGGGGACGAAGATCCGGCGTGTAGGCAGCGGGTCCGGAGGCCTGGCGCGGCTCGGTGAATCCGATTTTCCAGAACCAGGCGGAGTTGCGGAGGCGAAGGATGCTGTCCCACAGGAAATACTGCACGTACCGGGCGTTGGACGGCCCGTTTGCGCCGGTGCCGTACGCCCCGAACCAGGAACCGCGAACTTGCCGTTCGTTGGCCGCAAAGGCGTCGATCGCCGTGGTCTCAAGCGTGGCATTGGCGTAGCTCTGGGCATACCCCACCTCCCGCCAGATGCGCGACAGATCGTACCCCGAATTGGCGAACACCTGTAACCCCATGCTCATCGGCCCCGTGGGCACGCCGGGATCAACCGCATGAATCACATCCCGGATCCGGCGGTACATCTCGTGGTAGATCTCGATGTTGAACAGTTTGTGATCCACCCAGGGAGCAAATCGGCCGGTCTCGACGGCTTCCTCCAGGGCGATCGGCATCACGTCGTCCCAGGCGTCGAAGGAAGATTGCCACGTGTGGTTCAGCGAGTCCAGGGAGCCGTAATCATCGCGCAAGTAAGCGCGAAAACGCCGCATGCAATGGGCGCACCAGCACACGTCCGGGTCGTTCCCGTACATCGCCTCGTCGCCGTGCGCATACCCGGCCACGCCGTACCGCTTTCCCAACGCCACATCCGAACCGCTGCTGGCGCGCAACAACTCCCGGAACACGGGATCGGAGATGCAAAAGGAGGTCGAACAATGACGCTCGTCCCCTTTGAATCGACCGATCTGGCCCGTGTGCAGAATGGGCGCGAGATTCGCCGTGGTGGCCGAGTTGAAATTCTCCTCGAGCTCTTCTTCGATGGTGAATTCCGGCGCGTTCGCCTCCCCCCGTCTGCGGAGTTCATGAGTGGCAACCGTCACATAGACTGCATCGAACCCGTCCTCCTTGAGCTTTTTCAGACACAAGTGATTGGGATAGGTATTGTGTCCCCCCGCGGACGCGATGAGCTCGAATTCATGGAAGTCGCGTCGCTTCTGAACGGGAAACGCCGCGCGCGACGCGCACACGAGTGCATTGCTTCGGGTGACGGCTGCCCGCAGGGTGTGGATACAGGTCAGCGGATCCGCCGGCAGGGTGTACGCCGCGGTGGCCGTGGTGCCGTCGCAGGGGGGCGACCGGGTTGCCAGCAGGCGGCCGTGATCGTCGTGGAGTTCGACGGAAAGAGAATGGCCGTCGGGCAGCGGCTGGGACAGACGCACGATCACTTCGAAAGCGTCCCCCGGTTCGATCGCCCGGCGGTCCGGAGATAGCCCGGCGATGGTTACCGGCGCCGGCACATCGACCAGCGCCGTGCCCCAGTCGAGAATGGCCTTGTCCAGCGAACTCAGCAGCCAGTAATTGCAGAAATGCCGTCCGGCCGGCAGGTCGGGCAGGGGCAATGTGATCGGAGCGTTGGTTGCGAGCCCGGCAGGCGCAAACATTTCGGAATGTACGACTTCGCCGTATGGGTTGGCGATCGCGAGCCTCACCGCTCCGGTGGAAGACAGTCCTTCGGCTCCTTGCAACGTGAGAGTGGCGGCACCCTCGGAAGGAGTCGAGACGGTTGCGTTCGCGATGGACGGCGACCAACCGGCGGCCCATGCGACGCAGCGCGCCACGAGGCTCATGTAATAGTCGTACTGCACGATCTCGGCTTCGACTTCGGCCGCGTCGGGCCACGCGCGTTCTCCGAAGCTGTGAACCCACTCGGGGGAGAGGCAATGCTGCATGCCGTCGTGGGTGCGGCGCAGCGGCGGTTCCTGGTAATCCAGCACCACCACGCGGCCCGTACCGTGCCGACCCGTCCGGACCAGCCGGTCCGGATCGGCTCCGGCGAGCCGGGGCAATGCGCTCAGGGGGACGCCGGTCAGGAGTTGCCGCCCGGCGGCGGAAGGGTGTGCGGCCAATTGCTTCGGCACATGATCGGGATTCAGAGGAGACACATACACGAGCCCCGCCCCGTCTTCGACCCGCCGCAGGATCTCCTCGGCCGATCCAGCCGTGAGGATCGACCAGTCGAGACGCCCGATCACGAACACATCGTAGGTGCCTTCCAGCGCCTTTCTCAGAGCGGTTTCGATCGTTTCCGGGGAAATGCTGAAATGTTTCTGCGCAAAGTCGGTGCTCGGGGGATCGGCCATCCGGTCATACGAAGCGCACATCCAGGGCACGTACTCGAAATCAAGTCGTTGCGCCAGTTCCACGGTTTCCCGATGGGACCAGGTGGGCGCCATCACCAGACCGCGAATCGTGCCGCTGGCCAGCGGCCGGGCCCACGAGATATGCGGCGTTACGATCTCGCTGCTGAGCTGACCGTAGGGAATGTTCGGATCCAGGCCCAGGGGATGGTCCGCCGCGCACAGCGGTTGCTGGATCCCCAGGAAGACGGCGAAGGCCGCCAGCCCATTTTCGCCACTCGAAAAAGGATCCACTGCGGCCAGGTCCCCTTGCGAGGCACCGACATGCACTTCACGGATCCAGCATCCTCCACACCGGACCGATATTGGGCCACCCCCCGACAATCGCCGCAACGTTGTCCTTCAGCTTATCGGTGACTTCGAGCTGGCCGTCGAGATACCAGACGTTCCATGAGCCTTCATGGGGATCGCCGGGGTCGGCGATGACGGCGAACGTGTACTTGCCGTCCGCCCTTCCCGGCAGGGCCCCTGTCAACGGGATCGAAGTCGAGGAGGCAGGTGGCGATGAACCGGATATGGTGGGTATGTCCGACACACTGCCGGTGGCCACGATATTGGATTCGGTGGTTAAATCGAATCCGGCCGAAAGGTGACCTTCGTAGAAGTTGACTGTCACCGGGACCGCAGCGGGACCGCTGCGACCGACATCGATCGTCAATTCCAGTCCGCCGGAGGTGACATCATGGAACGCGCTCGACAAGGTGACGTGTTGATAGAGGGCGGTGTCACCACCTCCCGGTTCAAGAAACGGCTGGTTGCTTACGGCCGATTGGCCGGTGGTATCCGCGTAGGTATAGGAAGCAAGTACCTCCGCCGGCACCCGGGGCGCGCCAAGGACCAGCATGGCGGGGACCAGGGCGGCCCAGCGCAGTTTCTCCGTTGCTCTCCATATCGAACTCATCATCTTTCTTCACTGACAATAGCATAGTAGTACACGTGTAGAAAGCCGTAAAGGTTGAAGCGTCGCGGCGTGAAAGGTCGTCAAACCAGGCCATTCTGGTCAGACCCCGGTATGATACAGATGTTGGTCCGAGAGAAGCCATTCTCGGGCAAATACGGGGGCCGTTTTTTTGGTGATCGGGTGAAATACCGGGCGATGGCCTTTTCCTCTTCATGAATCTTTCCTGAGCTCCGGAAAAAGTCTTATGGCCATCTGCTCCCATCCATTCGCTTTCAGAGCGTCTGGCCTGGTAGTGCGCAGCTTGGCTATGGCCTCAACGGGTCCGATCCGTTCACGCCAGGCAATATAGTAGCTCAGCACAAGGCCGGTTCGATCGCAACCGCCGGCACAGTGGACGAGGACCGTTCGACTTTCTTCGATATTGGAACGAATGATCTCAAGGGTAAGTGGTAGAGACGCACGGCAGACTCGAACGGTGTAGTCATCGGGTGGCGCGCAGTCAGGAAACGGGATGCAGGTACGCGACATTCCATTCCGCGAAGCATCCGTGTGTGGAAATAGATCGGAGGCAACCGAAAGAATCATGTTGATACCACCGGCCTTCAGGTCGGAGATTTGCCAGGGGGCCACGCCTGGCCCCGGTCTTCCTGCGAGCTCGTTCTCATATACCCAGAAATTATGTTTCATTGAGTACTCCTTCGGCCAACTATTTAGTGACGAGTTCTCATTATAACTCAGTCAACCGCGAAAACTCCAGCCAAAGATCCCGAAAACCGCGGCCGGAGGCCGCCCTGTCACCAGATTCGCGTCGGACAGAACCGATCGTCCTGTCTGCCCTGCATTGTCGCTCGCACGCGCTGCGGATAATCATACCGGCCATTCACGGACTTGTGCCTGAACTGCTCCCGTTCAGTATCGAACACGATGCGCAGGGTATCACCGCCGCTGCTGTAGGTCACGTCCCGAAGGGCCCCGTCGCGCTGCTCGGTCACCGTAGCCTCAGCGATGTGTTTCCTGAACGCCTCGAAGCTCTCAAACGAATCGGCGTGACCTACCTCGCAGATGAACCCGTTGTGCATGGTGAACATCTGCTGCGGGTCGAAGTCGCGCCGCTCGCCCTGGTAGTTGTAGATGGACAGGATCAGGTGGTCTCGTTCCTCCGCCAGCCGGCAGGCGGCAACTCGGCCGAGGTCGACCGGTTCGAGCGGACGAATGGCCACGTAGACGCCGGCGTCGCGGATGAAGAGGGTCTGCCGCCAGTCGAACGCGCAGGGGAACGCTCCTGCCGATTCGTCGCCGATGGCCAGCTCGTCGAAGGGTCGGAACCAGGTCATCAGCAGGTTGAGCTTCAGGCTGTGACAGCCCTGGTTCTCCACCTCCCGCGGCCGGTACAGCACAACGGCCTTATTTTCATGCTGGAACGTGCAGGTGCGTCCCTGGTCCATCAGGGACATGGGGTCACGATGCCGGTTCTCCCATTCGTAGTAGTTGGTTTCGCCCTGGCGCTTCTCGTTCGTCAGGTATCGGGTGTAGAGGCTGCGCGTATCGCCGCGCTTCCGAACCGGATCGGCGCACCTGTATCGCAGCATGAAACAGTTGTTCTGCAACCCTTTTTGATACTGCATGGAACTCGTTCCGAGCGAGTACCGCTCGGTCTGGTAGCTCTTGAGGTCCATATAATGGCCGGGATACTTCTGCTCCATCTCGGCGTAGCGAACTCCCTTTTTGTCCAGCCAGCTTGAGTTCGGATCTTCGACCAGCGTCCCGTAGTTCCAGCCGCCGCAGTATCCGTTCAGCTGCACCGCGTAAGGGAACTTCTTCTCAAAGAGCATGCGGCGCGCCTGCGGCGGCACGTGGAATTCCACGTCCGTCAGGGCTCCGATGCAGCAGAGGTCATGCTGATGTTCGTACTCCCAGGCCAGACGGAAGTCCGCAAACGATCGTCCTTCGGTGAGGATGTACATGAGAAAGGCAACGGCGCCGCCGTGGCCGATGCACCCGTCCTGGTACGCCCGGGAATGCGGGCCGGAGAGCAGGCTCGTCGGGTGGTGCCAGAACAGCGCCAGGTCAGTCCATAACCGCCCCTCCAGATCGATCAGCTTTTCCTTGAGCGGCCCGGCCTGGCAGGCGTCGGCGGCCATGGAGGCGCCCATGATGTTGATCACGGTGTAGGTGGGGCTGTTGAACTCGGGAACCGTTCCCATTCCGCGCTCGACGGCGTGCTGCCAGTTGATCCACTCCAGGAAATCTTCGACACGGCCCCAGCCCATCTCACAGAGCAATTCGTTGTCGAGCACCTGTCCGGCCAGCAGCACCCCCAGCCAGGCGGTGAAGGGGTGATTCGTGTTACCGAAGGTGAAGTGATGATTGTTCGCCCCGGGCACCGCCTGGCGAACGTACCGGCGCATGCGTTTCTTGGCCGGCTCGCCCAGGCGATCGCCGAACTTAAGGTACGCATAGCAGACGCTGACCAGGGTGTGCCCCTCCCCCGGGACGATCAGCAGGTTCTCCAGAATGCGATTGGCGAGGTCCACGTCGCCGTCGTCGTCGCGGCCCAGCAACGTGATCGCGTACCATGTGCTCTCGCGGGGCGTGCCCGCGACGACAAAGGTTGTTTCGTCCCAGGCGCTCTTCGCCGCCTGCTCGGCCTGCTCGTACAGCACATCCTGATAATGCATTAGGTCACCGAAACTACACGCTGCAGTATATGCTTGCCATCAATAAAGCGGTCGTGCGTCCCGATGATCACCCACATCGTACTCGGGGAGTAGCCCCCCACGGGCGAGCTCTGCTCTTTACCCACAAGTCGTACTGGACAAACTGGCTCAACGAACGCGAAAACCCGCCACCGGGACAAGCCCGGTGGCGGCGGGACGGAAACGCCCTGCGGCGACTTGTCGCGAAGGCCACCACCGGGTTTATCCCGGTGGGGCCATGATTTTGCACTACCCCGGTACACAACCAACGACAAAGTGCGAGGTGGGTGGCGGGAGAGGACTACAGGTCTACTCCGCCTCCAGCATCGCTCCCGAGCGAGAGAAAGTGAGGCAGGGTGAGAGGTCGCTCTAATCTGCCTCTGTTCTCGCTCGGTAGTGGTTCTCTTCGGTGCAGTTGTAGTGCAGAATCCTTCGCTCCACCGGGATAAACCCGGTGGGGGCGAGTGAAGGTGGAGTTCAGCACGCAGAACACCAGGTCCAAATCCGAACCTTCCGAGCGATTCCCCAAATTTGAGTTGTTCAGTCCGATTTATGGGTATAGTGCAGGACGAGCCCGTGGGGGGCCTCTACTCTGAAACGAGTTCAGATTCATCGCCTCCAGCTTGACCTGGTGAATCGAACAGTTGTTTGTGAGTAATGCCATAAACCACTGAAATTCAACGCTCAACTTCCAATGCACAATCGTGGAAGTCTCTTCAATTGAAAATTAGGCGTTGGACATTGAGAATTGGGCGTTTACACTCACCTTGAAAAATCTGGCTCCCATCTGAGGCTGGACTGAACACCGATCACGAAGGACCCAGCCATGACGGAGATCCATCAATGACTATTTCGCTGACGCCGGTGCCCTGGACGGACGTGGACATTCATGGCGGATTCTGGAAGCAGCGCCAGGATGTCAACCGTCAGGTCACGCTGCCGGTCCAGCACGAGCGGAGCCGGTCGCGGATCGAAGCGTTGAATCTCAAACGGAAATTGCGCCCGAAAAAAAACCCGCACCCCTTCGATGAGGGCGGCGCGGACGGATATGACAGCGATGTCGCCAAATGGGTCGAGGCGGCGGCGTACAGCCTGGCCGGACACCCCGACCGGGCGCTGGCACGGAAGGTCGATCGTATCGTGGACTTGTGGGCGGAGGCCCAGGCCCAAGACGGCTATCTCAACAACTACTACCTGCGGAGAGACCCGGGGCGGCGCTGGACCGACCTGCAGCGGCAACACGAACTGTACTGCGCCGGGCACTTGATCGAAGCGGCCGTTGCCTACCATCAGGCCACGGGCAAACGCAAGCTGCTGGACGTGGTGTGCGGATATGTAGACCACATCAACGACGTGTTCGGCCCCCGGCCGGGGCAGCTGCGCGGCTATCCCGGGCACCCGGAAATCGAACTGGCGCTGGTCAAGCTCTACCGCCACACCGGCCGGCCGGAATACCTCAAGCTCTCCGGTTTCTTCATCGACAAGCGGGGTACGAAGCCGCACTACTTCGACAGGGAATCCAAGGCCCTCGGGGAGGCCCCGGATCGAGGCATCGCGGGAGAGCCCTACTCCCAGTATCAGGCCCATCGTCCGGTGCGCGAGCAAACCACAGCCGATGGCCACGCGGTGCAGCTGGGCTACCTCTTCGCCGGTATGGCGGACGTCGCCGGGGAGACCGGCGATACGGAATTGCTCAAGGCGTGCAAGCGGATCTGGAAAAACATCATCGAGCGCCGTATGTACATCACCGGCGGGGTCGGGGGGCGACCCATGGAGCGGTTCACGTTTGATTATGATCTTCCCAACGAATCGGCCTATGTCGAGACATGCGCGGCGATTGCCCTGGTGTTCTTCGCCCACCGAATGCTCCAGGCCGACGGCGACGGGCAGTACGCCGACGTCATGGAGCGTGCCCTGTACAACGGTGTGTTGTCCGGGGTGTCCCTTGCGGGAGACCAGTTCTTCTACGCCAACTACCTCGCCCTCTGTCCTGAGTACTACCTGTTTCACCACACCCGTCCCCGGCGCCGGGACTGGTTCCACTGCGCCTGCTGCCCCAGCAATCTGGCCCGCCTGATTGCGTCGATCGGCGGCTACGCGTTCTCGAGCTCGCCGCGGGCTGCCTTCGTGCATCTGTATCTGACGGCCTCCGTGGAACTGGAGGTTGCCGGCCAGGCCCTTCGGCTGAACCTGACCACAGACTATCCGTGGAAGGGCAAGGTGAACATCGAGGTCGAGCCGCAGCGCCCCGCCCGCTTTGCCCTTGCCCTGCGCATCCCCGGCTGGTGTGAACGAGCTGCGGCAACGGTCAATGGCAAGCCGGTCGCATTGGCCGGCATCACGCGCAAAGGCTACGCGCGCATCGTTCGGCGCTGGGCGCCGGGAGACCGGATCGAGCTGAACATGGCGATGCCCGTGGAGCGTATGTATGCACACCCTTCGGTGCGAAATGACACCGGCAGAGTGGCCTTGCAGCGTGGGCCGATCGTGTACTGTCTCGAAGAAGTCGACAACGGCGCAGACTTGAACGCGATTGCCCTGCCCCGCACGGCCAGGCTGACGGCCCGCTTCCAGGACGATCTGCTCGGCGGTGTCACCGTCGTCTCCGCCCGCGCCCGGCGCCTGCGGAAGCGCGGACGGACGGACGCGCTGTACCAAAACCGCCCACCGGTTATTGGCCCGACCTCCATCCGCGCGGTCCCCTATTACGCCTGGGCCAATCGAAAGCAGGAGCAGGAGATGCTGGTCTGGCTGCGCGAAGGATAAGAATGTCGGACATGGCATCAGGATCCACCACCCGGGTCGTGGGGGAAGGGCGTTTCCAGTTCGCGCCGGCCATTGGCTGGGGCACGCTCCCCGACGGCTGGGACTTCGTTGACGTCGTGGGGGTGGCCACGGATTCCAAGGATCGGGTTCACGTGTTCAATCGGGGCCGGCACCCCCTGGTCGTTTTCGACACGGACGGAAATTTCCTGCGCTCCTGGGGCGAAGGCCGCTTCGTCCGGCCGCACGGGATCTTGATCGGGCCCGACGACTGTCTCTACTTGACGGATGACATGGACCACACGGTCCGCAAGTTTTCGCCCGAGGGCGATCCGCTGCTCACCCTGGGTACGAGCGGGCACCCCAGTGACACGGGCGTGGTGAATTTCGATTATCGCACCATGAAGCAGGCGGGACCGCCGTTCTGCTACCCGACGAACGTCGCGCTCGCTGCGGACGGACAGATGTTCATCACGGACGGCTACGGAAACGCCCGTGTGCATCGTTTCACTCCCGAGGGAAAACTCATCCAGTCCTGGGGGGCGCCGGGCAGCGGGCCGGGCCAGTTCCACGTGCCTCACGGCATCTTTCTGGACAGCCGCCGGCGCGTTTTCGTAGCCGACCGGGAGAACAATCGACTCCAGGTCTTCACCGCCGACGGCCGGTTCCTGGAGCAGTGGACCGACGTGGTGCGCCCCACGAACATCTACATCGACACAGACGACCACGTGTTCGTGGCCGAAGAGGGAATGCGCGCGGGGCTCTATCCCTGGATGGAACCCGATTTGGCGGCGCCGGGCGGACGGCTCAGCATCTTCGACCGTTCGGGAACGCTCCTGGCCCGCTGGGGCGGGGGCGGCGAGCCGTGTTCGCCCACGGATTTCTTCGCGCCGCATGATATCTGGCTTGATTCGGCCGGCAGTATTTACATCGGCGAAGTGACCTGGGCCGCCGGCGGCAACGTGGGCCTGGTGCCCGAGGACTGCCCGCGGCTGCGAAAATACGAACAGTGGGGCCGCTGAGCTTTATTCAGGTTTTTCATGCATGAGAAACACACCCTTGTCGCGAACCTTGTCCCGAACCTCGTCGAATCGAGCAAGGTTCGCGACAAGGTTTCTCAAACAAGATATGAGAGTCACTACGAATCTGCGCCCCCCACGGGCTTGTCCCGTGGGAGCGAGAGTTTCTAAGCTACAAGCCATGGTCCCCCTCTCCGAGCCCGGGACGAGCGAAGTCGGGGCTCTGCTCCTTGCTCGCTCCTCCCGGGCTCCGCGGATGAGGTGCTGCGGTTGGGTAGCTGCCAAACTTTGGCTCCCACGGGACAAGCCCGTTGGGGGCCTACTCTCAAACAACGAAAGCACTCAACCCAAGGAGATCCTCATGCCGCGTCAGATCATCAGTCAGGAACCCGGAAGACCCTACAGCCGAGGAACCCGTCTCGGAAACATGCTGTTTGTTTCCGGCCAGATGGGACTGGATCGCGACGGGAAGGTCGTGGAGGGCGGAATCGGCCCGCAAATGCATCAGACTATGCAGTACATCAAGGAAATTCTCGGAGAGGCGGGCGCCACGCTCGACGACGTGGTCATGACCAATATCTACGTGTCGAACCTGGAGCGCGACTACGACGAAATGAACCGGATCTATCGAGAGTACTTCGGTACCCGTGACCTGCCGGCGCGGGCGACTGTCGAAGTCAGCCGGATCTGCTTCGATCTGGACGTGGAGATTTCCTGCATCGCAATGCTTGGTTCGTAGATGGCGTCACGGAAGCACAACATCAAGCTCTCGTGCACGGACTTTACGTTCCCCCTTCTGCCCCACGAAGATTCCCTGTCCCTGATTCGGATGATGGGGATGGACGGGGTGGACGTGGGGGTCTTCGGGGCCGGCTCACACACGCGGCCGCGCGATGTCTCGGCGAACGTGCCCGGTGTAGCGCGGCGGTTGAAAGCGAAACTGCGGCGCGCCGGGTTGGAGCCCGCGGACATCTATCTGATCCCCGGCACGGAGAGGACCCTGGCGCCGAATCACCCCGAGGCCCGGACGCGCCGCCGATCTCGGGAGATGTTCAAACAGGTCCTGGAACTGACCTGCCGTTGCGGCGCCTCTCATATGTCGGCACTGCCCGGGATGCCCTGGCCAAACGAGCCGCGCGGCGACGCCCTCAAGCGGAGTGCGGAAGAACTGGCCTGGCGCGTTCAGCAGGCCCGGGAGGTGGGAGTCGTGTTCTCGATCGAGCCCGGCATCGGATCAATCGTCTCCACGCCCAGTCAGGTCCAGCGCCTTCTGAAACTGACGCCCGGCCTCACGCTCACACTGGATTTCTCCCACTTCGTGGCCCAGGGCTTCTCCCAGCGCGACACGGAGCCGCTCCTGGAGCATGCTTCCCACCTGCACGTTCGAGGGGCCCGGCGCCGCCGAAAGCAGGCATCGATGAAGGACAACACCATCGACCACGAGCGGATCGTGAGGCAATTGAAGCGCCTCGGGTACCGGGGATTCATCTCGTTCGAGTTCGAATACCTGGACGTGGATCCCGGCAACGAGGTGGACACGCTCTCGGAAACCCTTCTGCTGCGCGATGAGGTGCGCAAAGCGATGGCCAAGTGATCGCCATGCGGAAGCCGCTGCCGCTGGCAGCCGAGGGATTCCTTTCCAGGCTGACAGATCCCTGGACGATCGTCGGGATCGCGAAATCGGTAATCTCGTCCGAAAACGCAGGCGGATTCACGTTGGACCGGCGCAGTGCCATAAACTGTTGCGAGCCGTCAAACGTCCTGTCCAACGAGGCAATATCGCCATTGCAACAAATGACGTCCCAGTCGGACACCCCGGCGCCGTCCCGCGTCCAGCCGCTTCCGCCCACCGTCGTGGGATCGAGAACAACGGGAACAGTAAAACTTTCGAAATCCTCGATCACGGTCATTAAGAAATTAATCGCAGATCCGTACACGGCTGTTTGATTCTATGGAGTTTTTCGGGGGGACAGGGGGAGAGAAACAACTGGAACACTTCCCCATGCAGAGATAACGTCAAACTGATTTAAAGGAGGCTGAAGTGCCGGACCACAAGGTATCAAACAGGGATGAGTTGCTTCATCTGTTCAGGGATCCTCCGCCCGAGTATGGAGAGATCGCGACCTGGTTCTGGGAAACCGGCAGGTTGACCAAGGAGCAGCTGACCTGGCAGATTGAGGAACTGGCTGACAAAGGGATTCGCGGCACGTGGTTCTACCCTCGTTATTGTAAGGGCGAGCCCTACGGCACGCAACCGGCCTATTTCACCGAGGAGTGGTGGGAATTCGTTCGGCATTCGCTGGCGGAGCATAGACGACTGGGCCTGTCCGCCGGCTTTTCGTGCTGGGAGGGGCTGGGGCACTGGCAAGAGAAACTGCGTCAAGAGCGCGGGGAACATCCGGAGCTCGAAGGGAGGCGGCTTACTTTCTACGAGGCCTCAAGCAATGGGTCCGATCCGGTCATCCTTGAGGTTCCTCCGGAGGAGGAGATCCTCTCGGCCTCCGCGTATCGGCTCATCGATGGCCGACTGGACGGAGCGTCCCGACAGGATGTGCATGTGAGCGACGGCCGCGTGGAGTGGCGGGCAACCCAGGGCGGTGGGCAGCTCACGGTCGTAGCCAGTCAGCCGCACGATCTGAACTACTTGAATCCGGCGGTCGCTGAGCGATGGCTGGAACTTTTCTGGAAAGTCTATGAAACCCACGTGGGCGACTTTATGGGAGAGACGCTCAACGCCTACCTTCAGGACGAGTTCGTCGCGGTCAACGGCAACATCCTCTGGTCCCCGGCCCTGAGAGAGAGATTCCGATCGGAGAAAGGATATGACCCGGTTCCACACCTTGCGGGGCTGTTCCGCGACATCGGCGACCTGACGGACAAGATCCGCTGTGACTACTACGAAGTGATGTCGGCCATGCTGGAGGACAACCTCTACCGGCCCATGTCGGAATGGAACCGTGAGCATGGGATGGACTTTGGCACGATTACCACGATGGGAAGGAATGATTTTCTGGCCCAGACGCTGGCTCATGGTGATTTCTCGCGATTGATGCGATGCTTCGACATCCCCGGAACCGAGGATCCGGGCCGCGCGGAGCCCGGCGACAGGCGGATCATCGACTCCAAGCAGTCCAGCTCTATCCTGCACCTGTACCAACGCAAGCGCGCAGCCGTGTTCGGTTTTTACTTCGCGGGCTGGGGTCTGACCACGGAACAGTACCTGGCGTGGAGCCTTGAGAACTTTGCCTGCGGCATCAATTTGTCCAATGGCAACGGCTGCCTGTATGGCACGCTCGGGGGTTGGTATGAGTTCTCTTCGCCCTGCACGTACTTTCGCCAGCCCTACTGGCAGCATTGGAGGGTCTTTACCGAGTACATTGCGCGGCTCAGCGCGGTCATGTCCGAAGGCACCCACCAGGCAGACGTGGTCCTGCTGTACCCGCTGACCACGATCCATGCCAACTGGTTCCGGGGCAGTGATTTCAGCGCCGAAGCGCATGACGCCGCCACCGAGGCCTGCACACTGGCCGGCCAACTGTTTCGTAGTGGAGTAGATTTCGATTTCATCGATGACCACGTTTTGAATCAAGCGATCGTGCGCGACGGCAAGCTCCTGGTTGCCGGCATGGAGGTTCGTGCCGTTGTCCTTCCACCCATGACGACCATTCGCAGGGACACGTTGGCCAAGCTTGCGGCTTTCTATGACAGCGGCGGAACCGTCCTGGCCTTGCGGCGACTGCCCAGCGCCTCCCCGGAGCATGGGCGGAACGATCCACAGGTACGTTCGGTCTTGAAGGAGATGTTTGGCATCGCCGGAACAGAGCAGTACGAGGGATCAACCGCCTGTATCACCGAGTTAGGCCTGGATAATTTGCGTCTTTCGAGCCGCCAGCGACCCGACAAGCCGGTGCCCAAGGATGGCTTCGTACAGGCAAGTCTGAATCGACTGGCATCAATGGACAGTGTGCAAAGACGAACCAATAAAAAAGGCGGGCAGGCCTTGTTCGTGCCAGGCCATGAGATGCGAACTACGGGGGGCAGCGCAGGGCCGCGAATTCCCTCCCTGATCCATGAGGCCATCGGCGCCGATGTGACCTGCTCGGGCAAGGACGTCTTCCACACCCACCGGCGAGTCGACGATGCGGAGGTGTACTTCCTCTTTAACGTTCGGCAGCAGAAGAGGCGCCTTCGGTTTACGTTTCGGGCCCAGGGCGAGCCGGAGATCTGGGATCCATTCACCGGTCAGGTCGTGCCCATTCATCGCTTTACGCATGAGGACGGGAAGACCGCAGTCGCGCTGACCATGGAGCCAAACGAAGGCGTTGTGCTCGTCCTGGCTGACACGAGGCGACGACCGGCCGTGTTGAAGGACAACCTGACTGAAATCATCGATGTCGAGGCAAAGACCGAAGGCGTCGAAGTGAGGGGCTTCACTGAAACGGGCGGGCGAAAGTGCGTCGGGGTAGACCACGAAGACCGGGAGTACCGCGGCCAGGTGTGGGCCGACTCTCCACCTCCCGCCATCCATCTGAACGGGAATTGGGACTTCCAGCTCAAACCTACGCTCGACAATCGCTGGGGAGATTTTCGCTACCCGCCCGCACCGGAGTGCATCGGACCCGGGGCCGGCTGGTATCGATACACGGAGGAAGGCGACCAGCCCGGCGTCGATCTGGGCTGGCACACTCAGGCGTTCGATGCGACGCATTGGCAGATCTTCGCTTGTTCCTTCGGCCCATACTTCTACGCGATCGGCCCCTTTCAGTCCGGTGAAACGCCCTCTGACCTTCTGCGCGACGCCATCGCCGGCCGAATTGAGCCGGATAGGAGCTACCCGGCCGCGGCCGGGGATCTTCGGTGGGAGTGGGTCGTATTCTCCCGGAAATTCGGTAATTTCCGCGCCGGTGCAC
>Ga0310123_10000597_pt1 | contig 31867 bp, 17 predicted proteins | sample CB6_AW_1057_MG_FD_203505 | JGI IMG/M metagenome (GOLD analysis project Ga0310123, IMG submission 203505) | Marine microbial communities from Western Arctic Ocean, Canada - CB6_AW_1057 | ecosystem: Environmental > Aquatic > Marine > Oceanic | place: Canada: Western Arctic Ocean | collected... | reverse complement strand
AGAATGCTAAACTTTTTCGTGCTCATATCTTTTGAATTCATACAATACAGAGAATCTTTCAGGCACCGATGAAGTGTCCCTCTTAGGAATGGATAAGTATATGACGTTTGCGCCTACCACCGTGCAGTATCCCAGGCGGAATGTACGCCGCGGACAAACGTTTCCGCACTGGCAGAGGCACCGCCTGGCACTGTGGGCCGCACCGTGCCACGCTTGACTTGCGGCTGTTTTGGGGCCAAATCTCCTATGTGTGTGTGTTTTCAGACAAAACAACCCCGATTCAAGAGGGGTCGTAGATGCCGGAGGGCATTCACACTGATCGAACTCCTGGCCGTCATAGCCATCATCGCCATATTGGCGGCGCTTCTGACGCCGGCCATTCGACAGGCCAGGGACGCCGCGGAGGCTTCTGGATGTCTGTACATGTTGGGGAAGATTGGCAACGGCCTTCAAGGCTACATGAACGATCACGATTTCTTCACGCCCCCTTACTCTACCTGGTACTCCGTTCCGCGTCCCGTTTTGAAGCCGGACCGGGTCCGATACAACCAATACCGAAGGGTCTGGACCCAGACGGAGTGGTCCAAGAGTGGAGACTACCAGCATTGGTTTCGGGACGGGGATGGTTTTCTAGCCGAGTATATGGGAACCTACGAAGGTGCAAACCAGGGGGTTGTCTTCTGTCCGGCCGGCCCGCAGGGGCCTGCACCGTTTACACATCAGGGCGTGCAGTATTCAATGTTCGCGGAACGTGAACAGAGTCTCGGCTTGAACGTTCACGCTACAAATCTGGGTGCCGGGGGCAATGGAGATGCCGGGCGTAATTATGATGTTTTCGAATCACCCGCCCTGTTTGTCATCTTTACTGATACCCAGGGACAGTCCGTATATTCCTGGTATCGTCCCGAGAACGCCTCTCGTCCTGAAGAGTACACCTCGATTACCCCGGTGAGTCGGCACTCCGAAAAATTTAATGCGGCATTCCTCGATGGCCATGCCGAACCGTGCACTTACGAACAGCACTACAACGCGAAGTACTTCACGCAGCCGGAACCATAGAGGCTTCCCGTCGGCGTTCGAAATTGAGCATTCGAATCTTCATCTCTCCTCTTTATCGATGAAGGGGAGGGATAAAGAGGAGGGATGAGGATTGCAAAAATTTAAGGTATTCAGAAACAAGTCTGGCCTCAGAAGGCGCCGCGCCATCTGATTTTTCAGGTTTGAGATTCCCCCCTTCGTCGTAAACTTTGTCTCACAGCTTCCGCCGATTAGGCTCGCGAGTCGGTTCGCGAGTTAGGGAAAGCCAACTCGCGCGCCTAATCGAACCGCCAACCATGTTCGACTCATCCCGGCCGGTTCCTAAATACTGCCGGGACGGAAAGAGTAAGCTCGTGACGATGGGGGGGGGAGGCCGATACTCTCAAACAAAAAAACTTGACACAGCTAACGCAAAGCCGAGGAATGAGGGCTCTCTCCAAAAAAAAATCAATTTTCTCCCGTTTTTTGTAGGTCCCCCCCCCCCCTCGAAATGCTATATTCGCACGCCTATATATAGCCGGAGTCGCTGTCGCGACCGGAGCAACCAAGTGCGAAGCACCGAACGAAATGGAGAGAAACATGAAGAAAAGAGTCAGAACACTAATCGTCGCGATTGCAGCGGGAACGTTGTTCGCCTTCTCGAGCCAAGCGGCTCTTCTGGTGGACCTCAACGCATCCAACTCGGGAGCGGCGGGCGAATGGCACAGTAGCGCGGGTTCCTACCCAGGTTATTATGAGCACGATGCTCAGAATGGAGCCCCTGTGAAAGAGACGGACGTGAACGGGGTTACCTATTTCTCAACTCGGAATAGTAGCGGTTGTTGCAACGGATTCATCGGGGGCGACGACTCGGGGGGTACCCAGCAGCATCCATCGGGCAACGAACCGCAGTTCGTCCTCAACGGGTCGAATCCCGGCGACTTCACGTTCGAAGTCTGGATGCGCAAGAGAGGGAACCGGATCGGCCCGGCAGCAACCATTCTCGGAATGAAATCCGCGAATGCGGACGAGCGATTCATTCTCCATCTGTGGGACAGTGACGGAGCCGAAAGCTTAATGGATATAGGCGTGAAGGCCGGTGGTACCTCAGTGTATCTTATCGACCAGTTTAACTTTGGCAATAGAGGCGGCGATGCCCCATTCGAACATTTTGTATTTACGTGGGACAACTCGGCCTCGACCATGGATCTTTTCAATGACGGCACCAGCGGCGTATCCAATATGTCCTTTCCCGGGGTGACGTTCAGTGCCTCGACGATATTCGATGGGACGACGCTCTTCAATTCCTTCGCCAACAATTCAAGCGGTAACGTCCGGTTCAACGGCGATATCGCGCGGGTCAGGATCCACGACAATATCCTCAGTCAGGGCGACATCGCCGCCAGTTTCGCGGCCGGACCCAACGGGATCGTCCCTGAACCCGGCACCATGGCCCTGCTGCTGATGGGCGGACTCGCCCTTGCTGCCCGGCGCCGGAAAATCCGGCACTGATTGAGGCCCTGGCGCCGCGCCCACTTGTTGGGAAGATAAATTGCAAAATGGCCTGCCCCCTCCCGAAAAGCGAGAGGGGGCAGGCTTGCTAAAATGAGTGATGCCGGAGGCTGTCTTCACGAGTCGGAGATCTGATATGAAAAAACAACTGACGCAATGCATTACGATGGGAGTCTGCTTGTGGTTTGCAGCCTCCAGCCAGGCGGCTCTTCTGGTGGACCTCAATGCAGCCAACTCGGGATCTAATACGACATGGGAGAACACCGCCACGGCCTTCCCGGGCTGGTATGAGGACGATGATCAGAATGGAGGCCCCGTGAAAAATACGGACGTGAACGGGGTTACCTATTTCTCAACCGCCACCGCCGAGGGCGGCCAAGGATTCATCGGGGGCGACGACTCGGGGGGTACCCAGCAGCATCCATCGGGCAACGAGCCGCAGTTCAACCTCAACGGTACGAATCCCGGCGACTTCACGTTCGAAGTCTGGATGCGCAAGAGAGGGAACCGGATCGGCCCGACAGCAACCATTCTCGGTATGAAATCCGCGAATGCGGATGAGCGATTCATTCTCCATCTGTGGGACAGTGACGGAGCCGAAAGCTTAATGGATATAGGCGTGAAGGCCGGTGGTACCTCAGTGTATCTTGTCGACCAGTTTAACTTCCCAAATAGAGGCGCCACCGACCCATTCGAACATTTTGTATTTACGTGGGACAACTCGGCCTCGACCATGGATCTTTTCCATGAAGGCACCAACGGCGTATCCAATATGTCCTTTCCCGGGGTGACGTTCAGTGCCTTGACGGTTTTCGATGGGACGACGCTCTTTAATTCCTTCGCCAACAGTGCAAGCGGTAACAACCGGTTCAACGGCGATATCGCGCGGGTCAGGATCCACGACGAGATTCTCACCCTGGACAACATTGTTGACAACTTCCTCCTCGGGCCCAACGGGACCGTCGATCCGGTCGACGCGGATGCCATTACCCTGGAAGACGTCGTGGTGTTGCAATACACCAGTAACGTAGCGAGCGTCTACCACCTGGAATTTACCACCGATCTGATTAATTCAAGTAGCTGGCAGCGCGCGGGCGCGAACATAACAGGAGATGGAAACATCCAGTTCCTTTACGATCCCGCCGGCAACGACACCAATAAGGCATACCGGATCATCACGGAGTAAAACCAAGATCTTCAGTGTGACCGAAGGTTCGATTCGCAGAGCGGAGTGCTCAATCATCAGCGCGTTTACGCTGATTGAGTTGCTTGTGGTGGTGGCCATCATCGCGGTGCTGGCCGCCTTGATGATGCCCGCCCTGAAGGACGCGCTGGAACAGGGCAGGCGCGCCCTGTGTAAATCGAATCTGCACCAGATCCACCTGGGCCTGATGGGCTATGCCTACGATCACGACGGCGAGTTTCCGTTGACGTGGACCAGTTTCTATCGCTATCGCGCCGTGGTGAACATCTTCGGCACCCAGGACGATCCCCAGCTTGCCTACGAGGAAGAAGGCTACACCGCCCGTGGTGTCTGGTACTGTCCCAGCAACCGTGTCACTTGCCCCGGCGTATCCGCCAAGCCCGGCCCCGACGCATGGGTGAATGGATGGGGCGCGTCGAGCTATTTCCTGGTCTGGGGCCTCGGCCAGTTCGGCAAGATCACCGGCGATCCGGGCTATGGCTGGGCGGCGGTGGACAGTGCCTCACCGGCCAACGTGCTGCTTACCGGCGATATGCTCGCGGAGTCCCCCCTCCCATATCCGTTCCCTGTTCAGTGGACAAACCACCGCGGCAACGGCGATCTGCGGGACGGCGGAAACTTCGGGTATCAAAACGGGGCCGTCGAGTGGTGGCCACTCGACAAGTGCACGTTCATTTATAAAACCTACTACGACGCGCCCGAACCATGGAGCCTGCCGCCTATCAGGTACGGTCCCGGGGCGAAGTAATTCCTTTTCGGTAGTTGAACTCGATGAGCACATACGATTGCAAACCGACTCTCACGGATAGCCAGGTCCTGGAGTTTTGCAAGACCGGCTACCTGATCCTGGAGGGGGTCGTTCCCGAAGAGATCAATCGTCGCACGTTGGAATGGCTCGAGGAACTTCATGCCGGTGGAGAAAACCGGGTCCAGGCGTGGAAACTGTTGCACGAGGATTGGTTCTCCGAAAACGTGTTGCGCAACCCGGAAGCGGCCGGCGCGATGCGCTCACTCCTTGGGACGGATTATCAAGAGCCGGAGTGGATGTCGTATTTCCGGGGCGAAGGAAACCTCCCGGGCGGGCAGTGGCACGTGGACGGCGGTTCGAAGTTCGGGCCGCAGATCAATGCGCTGAAGTGGTTCTACCTGCCCTCGGATGTGACCGACGACATGGGGCCGACCGAATTCGTACCAGGCTCTCATCACACCCTCAACCAGGTTCGCTTCATGGCTCACTACGATGGAATCCGCGGCTGCTGGAAGGCCTCGGGCCCTGCGGGGTCCATCTACCTGACGGCGTACCAGATGTGGCATCGTCGAGGCGTCTCCACCCAGGATGGAATCCGTTACATGGTCACCTCCAGCGCGCATCGCACCTCGCCGCCGACGCGCGATTGGATCGAGGAGTCGGACTTCGATTTCAGATTGGCCGACTACCAGTTGGAAAGCCCTCGATTCGGGGAGCAGTTCCGCTCCAGCGTGGATACCGCCCGCATGTTTTGCTGGCTATGCGGCAAGGGTGAAGCCTTCCAGCGAGGCGACGGCCCGGGGTGGCCCATGCCCCGCACCACGCCATATCCCTGGTCCAATGTTCCGGAAGAGATCGCAGAACTCGGCGCGCATCTGGATACGTCGGAGCCGACGCTGAAGGGGCGGTGACGGGGACGAATACCGGCACTAGCTGGTTCCCAATCTTCGTCCCGGTCCTAAGAGTTGGGCACTAACCCGCATAGCGCTGACTTCAGGGATCCTTTGCAAGAGCGGAACCTCGGTGCGAGAGCGCGGCGACCCGCCGGCTTAGGACAGAAAGAATTCCGTGATAACAATCTATCGAGCAACTCCACAAACGTGAACGAATCCATTGTCCATGGATACGAACTTGCTAAGCACAGCACCAGGCCTTATGGTTGGCGCATGTTCGAGGGGAAACGGACAGGCGGAAGCTCGATCGGTTCGTGCTCCAAGGCACGGAATGTAAAATAATTATCGATCAATCTCACAAAAGTATATGTTGAAAAACCGCTCTATCATTCTTTATACACTGTTCTTTTTTTCCGGATTTAGCGCACTTGTTTTTGAAACCGTCTGGCAAAGACAGATGGTACATGTCTTCGGAGCAAGTGGGCCCGCCAGTACGGCAATATTGACTTCGTTTTTTCTAGGTATTGCCTTCGGAAGTAAATTGGGAGGCAAACTTCTTAATCGTGTGCAAAGCACGATGCGTGTCTATGCATACATAGAAATCTGGATCGCAATATGGGGGTTGATGGTACCTGCGCTGCTTGGTTGGATAGAGCCTCTGTACATTAAGATTTTTCAGGTAACCGATCCCGGTTTTGCTTTATCATTAACGTATCGATACCTAATGGCGATCATGGTAATCATGCCGGCCACGCTTGGCATGGGGGCAACGTTGCCTTTTATGAACAGACTGCTTACTGATTTAAAAGGGCAGGTTGGTAAAGGGGTGTCTCTTGCTTATGGCATAAATACAATTGGTTCGGTGTCGGGGACCTTGTTTACGGGGTTCGTATTCTTGCGTTTTCTTGGAATACAAAATTCTCTATTTTTAGCGGCAAGTATCAATACCCTGATAGCGGGAATCGCTTATTCCATGTATAAGATCGTCCTGATCCGCCCTGTTTCCCCGCCTCCGGAGTTGACGGGAAAGCAGGGGGAGCTTGATGGCAGGATGAAAGTCCTGGGCTGTAAAGTGTCACTATATCCATGGCTGGTCAGCATATACTTTTTCTGCGGGTTTATTGCGCTTGGTTATGAAATAACCTGGATAAGGCTGCTAAGTATATTTAACACCCAGAGCATTATTACCTTTACCCTTGTTCTTGCCGTGTATTTGCTCGGTTTTTCAAGTGGTAGTCTTATCCTTTATCCCTATCTGGCGAGGAAAGTTTCTACTACCCGGATTTTTTGTCTTTCTTCCCTGGGTGTGGGTGTATCTGCCCTATTATTGATCCCGGTACTCTATCGATTTCCCGATGTAAACTGGAATTTTATAGTAGGTGATACTCCCGATGTTGGATTTACTCTAACAACATTCAGGCTGATTACGGTAGAATCAGCATTGACCTTTACCATGATATTCTTGCCCACCGTATTTATGGGGCTCGCCTATCCTGCGGTCTGTGCGATCCTGATTACTGATCAGGCAGCAACGGCTCAAAAGAGTGGGGCCATTTATTATTACGGCACCTTGGGAGCCATGTTTGGAGCGCTTTCGATCGGCGCCTTTGTTATTCCTGTAGTAGGTTTGGTTTGGACGTTGGCCATTCTGGGGATACTCAGCGCGATTCTTGCGTATGGAAGCTATCTGGCTATCCAAGAGCCATCACGATCGTTTCAAATTTCCATGCACAGTGCGATGGTTATTATGGTCGCGAGCTTCCTGTTGTATGGGAATCTTGGACATCCGTTCGTTTCGCTCGGCCACCTTACAAAAAAAGGTGATCGTTGGGTCGTGAGTATGAAGGATGTTCCACGCATGGAAGACATCATTCGTTACAAGGAAGGTGTAACGGGTACTGTCATGGTGAAAGAAATCCCTGATGGATCGAAAAGTCGTCTGATCTATATTGATGACCAGCCTGTAGCTTCCACTGACTTGAGTTCCAAGGTCGATGCGAAAATGTTGGCGCATCTTCCGCTGCTGTTACATGAGAATCCGAAGCGGATGTTGTCGGTTGGTTTTGGTAGTGGTGGCACCTCCTGGTCGATGACCCTCTATGACATAGAAGCCGATACTGTTGAAATTGAGCCCGAAGTGATTAATTCGGCGCACCTGTTTCATGAGCAGAACTACGGTGTAATGGACGAACCGAATTTTAGTGTCATCATCAATGATGCTCGCGATTATCTCCATATCACCAACACGAAATATGACGCTATCGCTACCGATGCGACAAATCTGCAATACAAACAAAATGCCAATCTTTATACAGTGGAATATTTTCAGTTAATGAAAGACAGTATGACGGAAGGCGGGATTGCTGTTGCATGGATACCGATGATAGCCCCTGATGAGTTTAAAATCCTGTTGAATTCATTCGCTACAGTATACAAGGATGCTTCCCTTTGGTACATCAACTCAATCATCACAAACTTCGGGATTCTTGTCGGTACGAACCACCCTTTGCGGATTGATATTGATGAGTTAAAAGAAAGGATGCTCATTCCCGGTATTAAAGAGGATCTTGAAGAAATAGGCGTCAATCATCCCTATCAATTTATACATTTTATGCATTTAGATAACGCAGCGTTAAGGCGCTATGTCGGTAATGCGGCATTACATACGGATGATAGGCCCATACTGGAATTCACATCTCCCTTGAGCTTTTACCAGACAGCGGAAAACTTTTTGCTTAACATGACGGAGACTCTCGAATTTCGTCCAAAAAATTATTCAGAATACGTGAGTATTTTGTCGCCGGAAGATCAGGAACAGTTTGATCGGTATGGCCAGGCATCACAACTATGGAATGAGTTTTATGCAACCGTATATCGATATCGTGCACATAAAATAAACAGGCGAAGAACTGATGCTTTCAATGAATTAGTGACGATGGTTCACCAGGGATCCGAGGCCAAACTTCTTGCACCCAATTATGAATTAAATAACACGATGCATTATCAGGCAGAGGCGGCCTTGCAACAGGAGAGAAATAGATAAACTCCGATAACACTGAAGCCATCCCGCTACAGTCGTGCAAAGTCGTCGTTCACCTCCGGGGGACCAGAGGTTGGTTTGAGCGGGAAGAAGTGAAATCCGCGAGCTGCGCCCTGTCCTTTCTCCATACTGCGCTGATCCAGCCTCCCATCCCCTGGAGGTGGATGGCTGCTTTGCGCGGTTCGGGCTGGAAGCCCAAGCTATGCGTATGAAACCAGCCGGCCCATTCCAACTGAAACAGAAACCGCGAAACTCAACTCCGTGCGACTCGCTCACTTCGACACCTTCGGCATCGTCGTCCGCCGCGGCCTCTTCACGCCCGCGGGGTATGGTGCAGAGGCCTGGATTACCCGAGCCTTGCACCAAGGCTCTGACGCGCTCCGACTTCGCTCTGCCGCCGCACTCCAATTTCTCTCCTCTTCGTCGCGGAATAGTTGTCGAATTGAAATATCGAAGTGGCATTCAACCCTTCTCGCACTACACAACGCAAAATTTCACTTCCATCCAGCCCTGATTGGACACACAGTGTCGCGAATTTATCCAGGGGGTAAGTCATGAAAACAGTACTAAAGCGCGCGGCGTTGTGCCTGTGCTTGGGGCTCGGGTGCGGGACTTGGGCCTTGGCCCAGGGCGTGGACGTGGGCGGAGGCAGGGGAAGCGGGGAGCCGAGTGAACCGCTCCGGGTATTTCAGAACCGGGGTGCAAGAGAGGTCGTTCCTCCCGCGCCGGATTCTTCGGAGCCGCCTACGTATACAGACCCCGAGGGCCGTTTAAGGATCCTGATCGACAGGAAACGCGGCTACCTGAAATCGCTGCGATTTCCGGGGCTGTTCCTGGGGGCGGACGCTCGAAGCATCGACCGGTACATCGTCCTCGATGGTGCTTCCAGTTCAGAGCTGGACGATGAGGTTACCCGCTTTGAGGATCGGACAGACGCCGACACTCCGCACATCATCGTGGAATGCCTGAACCGCCGGTCAGGTATCGCCGTCCGAAAAATCTATCAACTCGACGCGGCCCACCACGAAGTAATCAAGCGGGTCGAGATCAATTCGCCCGTTGAGAAATTCCTGAACATCGTGTCGGTGACCGTCCTCTCGGACGAGGCACGGGAGGGAGGCTACTACTACCAGTACATCGCTCACACCTCCAGCCGGTACACTACCTTTCCCACCGCGGCCATCCCCGAGGGCTACTTCGTCAACGGGCGCAATATGCAGAGCGGACTCTGCACCGTGACTCGGCCGGATATCGACTTCACCTACGGCGAAGTCCAACTCACGATCAACGGCGTACCGGAGTACATGGGCCTCAACGCAGATGAGTTTCCGAACAAGGACCGGATCGAATCCATGGTCACGCGTGAGGGCTGGCAGCTTCCCCGGGGGAACTGGCTTCATCTTGTACCCGGAAAAGGCGTGCAAACGAAGAGCTGGCTCTATTCCGCAACCCGCGGGACGCACTTGATGTGGCACGCCAAGTATCACGACCGCTACTTTTTCCCCGCCTTCGCGCCGGAGAGAAGTCTCGAGAAGCGCATCGACATGGCCTTTGATGCCAGTTTCCTTTGGCCGCACGCCGCAACCAAATATAAAGACGGCGCCCTCGAGCTGATCGAAGGCAACCTGGAACTTCAAACCGGGGGCCTGAACAAGCGCTGGGAAAACGAAGCGATTCAGATAAATACAGCCGACGGTGGACCGGTGTGGCACCAGCGCCTCGACACCTTCGACGCGGTGTACGCGACATTCGAATCCCTCGACCTAGACCCGCGCGCATGGGTCACCTGCGGCCTGGCGGAAACCATGTACACTATGGGAGATCTTCTATCCGACCACATGTGGATTGCCGCAAGCGCACGGGCTCGCCCCGACCAAATGATGAAGGTCCCCATGGAGGAGTACTTCCGGTTCGTGCGAAAGCTTCAGCACCGGTGGCCCCGGTTCAAGCTCTTCAACTACGAGCGCGGTGGTTACTACCCCCATACCGACACCATTCAGGCGCATCCCGAGTTTGCCTTCCGGGCGACCCGCCGCAGCGAGTTCAGCGTCGTGTACAGCTATACCCCGATTTGGGAAATCTACTGGGCGCAGATGGAGGATAAGTACCTGGGATTGCAGAAGGAAGGCGTTTCGCTCTACGAAGACTGGGCTTTGCCTGGGACCGTGATGCAGGAAATGCCGGATGGGAAGACGATCTTCCAAAGCTACGAATCCTGCCAGATCGCACTGAAGAAGGCGGTCCGGGCCCTGCGCGACGCAGGTAGTTTTTTCTTCGTCAACCAGCCCTCCGGACCCTGGGCGGATTTCGGGTATGTCGAGGGAGGCAGTTGGGACACCGATTCGCAGATCGAGTGGCGCTACTGGGCGGACCGACTGCAACTTTACAAGTTGCATGAGTTTCGACCCAACACGGTGGTGGCCCTCGACATGATGTGTGATGAGTTCATTCACCAGTGCCTCCTCTATAATTTCGTGCCCAACATCAGGAACCGGGTGGGGGTGGCCACCGCCCAGAGCTGGGCCCCAAAAGAGTTGATTCGACTGCGGTGGAACCTGCGGGAAGCGAGCATGGCCCCGGTGCCGCTTCGGCCGGTCCCCTGGGAAATCCCTGACAGTCCGCTGGAAACCAGCGTGATGACCCTGCCCGGGACGGTCTACCTCGCCGCATACAACCACGTGACCAACGACCATACCGCCGACCTGTCGGTGGACTTGCATCCAGTGATCGAGCGGAAGCCCCACGCGATCTGGAGAGTGGACATTACTAAGGGACCCTGGGTGGGCCTGGTCACCCCGCAGGGCTTTGAGCCGCATGGATACGAGACCCGGGAAGACGGTGTGTACCAAAAGGTCGGATACAAGTTTGAAGAGGCGGAAACGGAATTCTCGCGATACGACAAAGCCGTATGGGACGATCTGCATTTGACGTTGCCGGACGTGGCGATTTCAAAACGCCAGTCGGTCTACTTCTTTCTGGCGACGGTGCCGGCGGTGGTGCGTTCGGTCGAAGGCCGGGACGTCCTTTGGCCGGTGAGTAGCCAGCCTCACCTTAAGATCTCGCACCACCCGGACGGGTCGTTGCAGATCCGGAGCGAGTACACCGAAGCGGTACTGGCCGTTTCTCCCGATTGGCTGCATGCGGATGCGGGGATCGAGGCAGAGGACAAGAAGACCGGTTGGCCCACGGTCATGGTGCGGCCTGGATCCTGGCGGCTGAAGCCCGATGGCCGGCTCTTGTACGAAAGCCGGCGGTCGGATGTACTCCCGGATTCCGCCGCGGGGTCGTTTGGCGGAATGTCACCTGTTTCCGTCGGTACACCGATTGCGGGAACCGAGGAACTCGGCTCGCAACATGTCCTGACGCTGCAAAATGGAATGGATGGGTATGAGGGGCAATCGAATGATCAGATCAACACCGGGCAATGGGGAAACAAGGGGAACATGACGCCCGGAGAGGACCACATTTTTATTTATGGGAACGGGGAGGCGAATCGATATTCCCGCGAGCTGATCCGGTTCAATCTCGAGGGCCGTCTGCCTGCCGGTGCCGTCGTGCGACGGGCCGCTTTAGTTACTCACTCGCCCAAGGTCTCGGCGGGCGGAAAACAGGTTGTGCAGGGCTACCCGGTGTTGCAACCCTGGACTGACGGGCAAACCTGGTGGAAGAACTGGGGGAACGGCGGCAGCGATCCGGGGTATGTCGATGCGACACCCGTCTGCAGCGAGAGAGTCGGAGCAATCGGAAATACTCACTTTGTCCTTGATGTTGCGGTAGTCCAGGGGTGGCTTGAACACCCCGCAAGGAATCACGGACTGCTCTTCAAGAACATTCACGACGACTCCGGCTTCCACTGGTGGGCTTGTGGCGACCAGGAGGAACATCCGCCGAAGCTGGTGATTGGGTATGATGCAAAGTAAAAAATTCCCGCCAAAGTCATAATCTTTATGAGAGTGTGGTGCTGCGCAATGTCGGATATCGGGTTTTCAATGTTCAATATCGAAGAGGGTTCCTTGGATATTTGATGTTGGAAATTTTTAAGTGATGCGACAACTATGACAGAGCGGAAAATCTTCATGAGAGGCAACGTGAAGACAGGATTAAAGCGCGCGGCGTTGTGCCTGTGGGTTGGACTCGGGTGCGGAACCTGGGTCTTCGCCCAGGGAGTGGATGTGGGCGGAGGCAGGCGGACCGAAGAGCCGGCTGAACCGCTGCGTACGTTTAATAACCGGGGGCCGAGAGAAGTTGTTCCGCCTGCGCCGGATCCTTCGGAGAAACCCACCTACATCGATGCGAATGGTCAGCTCGAGATCCTGATCGATCGGCAACATGGCTATTTGGCATCCCTGCGATTCCCCTCTCTTTTCGATGAAGCGGATGCCCGGAGCATCGACCGCTATATTCTGCTCGGCGAAATTTCCAGTTCGGAACTGGACGATGAAGTAACCGGGTTCGAAGTCCGGGAGGATGCGGACAACCCGAAGATCATCGTGGACTGCCTGAACCGTAAATCGAGGTTTGCGATCCGGAAAATCTACGAGCTTTTTCCCGAACACCATGAAGTCATCAAGACCGTGGAACTGGATGCGCCGGCAGAAAATTTCCTCAACATGGTTTCGGTGACCGTCCTTTCGGACGCGACGCGTGAAGGGGGATACTACTATCAGTACATCTCCCACACCGCCAGCCGGTACTGCAACTTCCCCACCGCAGCCATCCCCGAAAGCTACTTCGTCAACGGACGCAATATGCAGAGCGCGCTGTGTACCGTGACCCGGCCGGATATCGATTTTACCTATGGTGAAGTGCAACTCACGATCAACGGCGTCCCGGAGTACATGGGCCTGAGTGCGGATGAGTATCCGAATAAGGGTCGGATAGAATCGATGGTCACGCGGGAAGGCTGGCAGCTACCCCGAGGGAATTGGCTTTTGCTCGGACCCGGGAGAGGTGTTCAAACGAAGAGCTGGCTTTATTCCGCGACCCGGGGGACGCACTTGATGTGGCATTCCAAGTACCACGATCGCTACTTCTTTCCGGCCTTTGCGCCAGAGAGAAGTCTCGAGAAGCGCATCGACATGGCCTTTGACATCAGTTTCCTGTGGCCGCACGCGGCAACGATATATACGAACGGCACCCTCGAATTGATCGAGGGCGATCTGGAACTTCATCTCGGGGGCTTGAACAAGCGCTGGGAAAACGAACCCATTGAACGGAACACACCCGATGGTGAACCGGTATGGCGCCAGCGCCTCGATGTCTTCGATGCCGCGTACGCGATGTTCGAAAGCCTCGATCTCGGTCCGCGCGCCTGGGTCACCTGCGGCCTGGCGGAAACGATGTACACCATGGGAGATCTGCTGGCCGACCACATGTGGATTGCGCCGACCGGTGCGAGGGCAAGCGCCGAGGAGATGAGGAAGGTCCCCATGGACGAGTACTTTCGGTTCGTACGAAAGCTGCAACACCGGTGGCCCCGCTTCAAGCTCTTTAACTACGAGCGCGGCAACTATTACCCCCACACCGATACGATCAAGGCGCATCCCGAATTTGCCTTCCGGGCGGTCCCCAATCGTTCGGGTATCGGAATCAACAATTATACGCCGCACTGGGGTCACTACTTTTCACAGCTTACGGATAAATACCTGCAGCTCCAGAAGGAAGGTGTTTCGCTCTACGAAGATTGGGCCCTGCCCAACTCCATGGTGCAGACGATGCCGGATGGGGCATTGACCTTTCAAAGCTACGAAACCTGCCAGATCGCGCTGAAAAAGATGGCTCGGGCCATGCGCGACGCCGGCGGGTTCTTCTTTGTGAACCAGCCTTCGGGACCCTGGGCGGATTTCGGCTATGTCGAGGGCGGAAGCTGGGACACCGATACGCAGAGCGAGTGGCGCTTCTGGGGCGACCGGCTCCAACTGTACAAATTGCATGAATTTCGACCCAACACGGTGGTCGCTCTCGATATGATGTGTGATGAATTCATTCACCAGTGCCTCCTGTATAATTTTGTGCCCAACACCCGGAATCGAGTGGGGGTGTCAACGACACAGAGCTGGGCTCCCAAGGAGTTGATCCGGCTGCGCTGGCCCCTGCGGGAAGCGAGTATGGCGCCCGTTCCGCTGCGCCCTGTCCCCTGGGAGACTCCGGGCAGTCCGCTGGAAACCAGCGTAATGACCTTGCCGGGGTCGGTTTACCTGGGTGCGTACAATCACGTGACCAATGACCATACCGCGGACCTGTCTGTAGACCTGCGCCCGGTCATTGACCGGAGACCGTACGCGATCTGGAGAGTGGACATTACGAAGGGACCCTGGGCGGGCCTGGTTACCCCGCAGGGGATTGAGCCACATATGCCCTATTATCTCAAGCTGGGCGAAGTGTACCAGAAAGTAGGATACAAGTTTGAAGAGGCGGAAACGGAATTTTCCCCGTACGACGACGCCGTGTGGGATGTTATGCGCCTGAAGCTGCCGGATGTAAAAATTTCCGCGCGTCAGTCGACCTATTTTTTCCTGGCCATGGTTCCCGCTGTAGTGCGGTCGGTAGAAGGGCGGGAGGTTCTCTGGCCGGTGGGAAGCCAGCCGCATATTCATATTGAAGAAATCGAGGATGGAACGCTGCTTGTCCGCAACGATTACACCGAGGCCATCGTAGCCATTCATCCGGAGTGGCTATCCCAAGACTCCATTCTCGACACCCGGGATGAACAATTGGGTTGGCCCACGATCAAAATCCTTCCCGGCACCTGGCGCTTGAAACCCGATGGCCGCCTGCTCTATGAAAACCGTCCGAAGAGTCCGGTATCAGCTGAAAGTCTGCCTGCCACGACGTTGGCCGCCGCATCGCCTCGCGCTGCACTCGACACAACCGAGCTCGCGGCCGGGAACGTCCTTCATCTTCAAAACGGGAAAGACGGTTATCAGGGGCAATCCAACGATCAGGTGGCCACAGGTCAATGGGGAGACGAAGGGCACAATCGGCCCGGTGAAGACGGCATCTTCTTATACCGTGATAATGATAAGACTCGGTATGCACATTCGCTCATCCGGTTCAACCTCGACGGGCAGTTGCCCGAGGGCGCAGGGGTAACCCGTGCCGTTCTGGTTGTTAATTCACCCAAGCCGACCGCCGGCGGTGTAAGCGTGGTGAAGGGTTACAAAATTCTCAAACCCTGGGTGGACGGCAAGACTTGGTGGAACAACTGGGGTAGCGGGGGTACCGAGCCTGGGTATGTCGACGACGCTGTGCTGTGTATCGAGAAAGTCGGTGCAGTCGGCAATACATTCTTTGTGCTGGATGAGTTGGGCGTCCAGAAATGGATCGACCAACCAGATAGTAATCACGGTCTGCTTCTGAAGTCCGATCGCAGCGACAATGGTTTCCACTTCTGGGCCGACGGCGACACCGGCGCAAATCCGCCGAAGCTCATCCTCGAGTATGACACGAAGTAAAAAATTCCCGACAAAGTCACAATCTTTATAAGAGTGTGGTGCTGCGCAATGTCGGATATCGAATTTTCAATGTCCAATGTCGAAGAGGGTTCCTTGGATATTCGATATTGGAAATTTTCTAAGTGATGAGACAACTATGACCGAGAGCAAAAGTTTCATGAGAGGTAACTTGAAAACAGGATTAAAGCGCGCGGCGTTGTGCCTGTGGCTTGGACTCGGGTGCGGAACCTGGGTCTTCGCCCAGGGAGTGGATGTGGGCGGAGGCAGGCGGACCGAAGAGTCGAGTGAACCGCTGCGGATGTTTAACAACCGGGGGCCGCGAGAAGTCGTTCCCCCTGCGCCGGATCCATCGGAGAAACCGACCTTCGTCGATGCGAATGGTCAGCTCGAGATCCTGATCGATCGCCAACACGGCTACTTGAAATCCCTACGCTTTCCCCGGCTTTTCGAGGAAGCAGATGCCCGGAGCATTGACCGTTATATTCTTCTCGGCGAAATCTCGAGTTCTGAACTGGACGATGAAGTAACCGGGTTCGAGGTCCAGGCCGACGCGGACAACCCGAAGATCATCGTGGACTGCCTGAACCGTAAATCGAGGTTTGCGATTCGGAAAATCTACGAGCTTTTTCCCGAACACCATGAAGTCATCAAGACCGTGGAACTGGAAGCGCCCGCGGAGAATTTTCTCAACATCGTGTCGGTGACCGTCCTCTCGGACGAGACACGCGAGGGAGGGTACTACTACCAGTACATCGCCCACACCGCCAGCCGGTACACAACGTTCCCTACCGCGGCCATTCCGGAGAGTTATTACGTCAACGGGCGCAATATGCAGAGCGCGCTCTGCACCGTGACCCGGCCGGATATCGATTTTACCTATGGCGAAGTGCAACTCACCATCAACGGCGTTCCCGAGTACATGGGCCTCAACGCGGACGAATTTCCGAACAAGGACCGGATCGAATCCATGGTCACCCGGGAAGGCTGGCAGCTACCCCGGGGGAACTGGCTTCAGCTCGGACCCGGGAAAGGCGTGCAGACGAAGAGCTGGCTCTATTCGGCGACGTGCGGGACGCACCTGATGTGGCACGCCAACTACCACAAGCGCTACTTCTTTCCGGCCTTCGCTCCGGAGAGGAGCCTGGCGAAGCGCATCGACATGGCCTTTGACATCAGCTTCCTGTGGCCGCACGCGGCAACGATATATACGAACGGTACCCTCGAATTGATCGAGGGCGACCGGGAAATGAACATGGGGGGACTGAACAAGCGCTGGGAAAACGAACGTATTAAAGTAAAAACACCCGATGGTGGACCTCTATGGCACCAGCGCCTCGACGCGTTCGACGCCGCGTATGCGATGTTCGAATCGCTCGACCTTGACCCGCGCGCCTGGGTCACCTGCGGCCTGGCTGAGACCATGTACACCATGGGCGATTTGCTGGCCGACCACATGTGGATCGCGCCGACCGGCGCCCGGGCGAAGCTCGAGGAGATGAAGAAGGTCCCCATGGACGAGTACTTCCAGTTCGTGCGGAAGCTGCAACGCCGGTGGCCCCGGTTCAAACTCTTCAACTACGAGCGAGGCAACTACTATCCCCATACCGATACCATTCGGGCGCATCCCGAGTTCGCTTTCCGGCCGGTCCCGAACCGCGACGGCATCGGCGTGAATAACTACACCCCGCGCTGGGACCACTATTTTTCACAACTGACTGACAAATACCTGGAACTCCAGAAGGAAGGTGTTTCGCTCTACGAGGACTGGGCCCTGCCCAGTTCCATGATGGAGGTACTGCCGGATGGGAAGATGACTTTTCAAAGCTACGAAACCTGCCAGATCGCACTGAAGAAGATGGCTCGGGCCATGCGCGACGCCGGCGGATTCTTTTTCGTGAACCAGTCCTCGGGGCCCTGGGCGGATTTCGGCTATGTCGAGGGTGGAAGCTGGGATACCGACACGCGGAGCGAGTGGCGGTTCTGGGCCGACCGGCTGCAACTGTACAAGCTGCATGAGTTCCGGCCCAACACGGTGGTCGCCCTCGACATGATGTGTGACGAGTTTATTCATCAGTGCCTCCTCTATAACTTTGTGCCCAACACGCGAAACCGGGTGGGAGTGGCCACGGTCCAAAGCTGGGCCCCCAAGGAGCTGATTCGGCTGCGGTGGTATCTGCGGGAGGCAAGCATGGCGCCGGTGCCGTTGCGGCCGGTCCCCTGGGAGACCCCGGGCAGTCCTCTGGAAACCAGCGTGATGACCCTGCCCGGGTCGGTTTACCTGGGCGCCTACAACCACGTGACCAATGACCATACCGCCGACCTGTCGGTGGACCTGCGCCCGGTCATTGACCGGAAACCGTACGCCATTTGGAGAGTTGACATTACCAAAGGCCCGTGGGCGGGCCTGGTTACCCCCCAGGGATTTGAGCCGCATGTGCCCACCGATACCAAGCCGGGCGAAATGTACCAGAAGGTGGGATACAAGTTCGAAGAGGCGGAAACGGAGTTTTCCCCGTATGGCGGCGCCGTGTGGGACGGTCTACGCCTGAAGCTTCCGGGCGTCGAAATTTCCAAACGTCAGTCGACCTACTTTTTCCTGGCCACGGTGCCGGCGGTGGTGCGGTCGGTCGAAGGCCGGGACGTTCTCTGGCCGGTGGGCAGCCAGCCGCACATTCATATCGAGGAGATAGAGGACGGCACCCTGCTCATCCGTAACGACTACAACGAGGCCATCGTAGCCCTTCATCCGGAGTGGCTTTCCGATGACCACAACCTCGTCGCACTGGATGAAAGACTGGGTTGGCCCACGATCCGGATTCTCCCCGGGACCTGGCGGCTCAAACCCGACGGCCGCCTCCTCTGGGAAAACCGGCCTGAGAATCCGATCGGTCCGATCAGTCCGATCAGTCCGATCGAACCTGAACCCCGCGTCGCCCTTGACACGAGCCAGCTTGCCGCGGAGAACGTTCTTCATATCCAAAACGGGAAAGACGATTACCAGGGGCAATTCAATGAGCAGATGGCCACGGGCCAGTGGGGAGACGAGGGGAACACCCGGCACGGTGACGACGGCATCTTTCTATACCGCGATGACGACAAAACCCGGCATGCCCGGTCACTCATCCGGTTCGACCTCGCAGGGCAGGTGCCAGAGGGTGCGCGCGTAACCCGCGCCGTCCTGGTTCTCAATTCCCCCAAACCGGCGGCCGGTGGAATCAACGTTGTGAAGGGATTCAAGGCGCTCAAGCCCTGGACGGACGGAAAAACGTGGTGGAACAACTGGGGGAGCGGCGGCAGCGATGCAGGGTATGTCGACGATGCGATACTCTGCAGCGCGAAAGTCGGCGAAGCCGGCAATACATACTTTGTGCTGGATGCATCCGGCATTCAGACCTGGCTCGACCAGCCCGAAACCAATCACGGACTGCTTCTCAAACCCGAAGGCAGCGACAGAGGTTTCCACTTTTGGGCCGACGGGAATAAGGACACAAGCCCGCCCAAACTCATCCTCGAATACGACATGAGATCGACACCATGAATAGTTCAAGACCCAAAATGAGTTTACCCCGAGCCGTCCCTGCCTTCGCACTGTTGCATCTTTTATGCGGTGCAGCGATTGGGGACGATCACCTCCTCAAGAACAGAAGCCCGGTTGAAGTCCCCCCGCCCGCTCCCGTCCCGGGAGAGAAGCCCACCTGGTCGGACCCAAAGGGCCGATTGGAAGTCATGATCGACGCCGAACACGGGTATCTGAAATCTGTTCGATTTCCGGGCTTGCTGGAAGAGGCGGCCGCGCGAAGCATCGACCGGTATGTCGTTTTCGATGGACTTGCCAGCACAGAACTCGATGACGAAGTCACCGGCTTCGCGATCGACACTGAACCGCAGTCTCCGCGGATCGTGGTCGACTGCCTCAACCGGACATCGCGGATTGCGGTCAGGAAAATCTATACGATGGACCCGGCGCGTCATTCGATCGTCAAGACCGTGGAGATGGACGCGCAGTCCGAAAAGATGGTCGCGTTGGTTTCCGCGACCGTGCTATCCGACGAGACACGCGAAGGCGGGTACTACTACCAGTATCAGAGTCACGTCAACTTGAGGTTGATGGCATTTCCAACGGCATCGATCGGGGATGCCTATCGCCTTGAAACCGGCGACGATCTGCACAGCGCGGTGTTGACGGTGACCCGGCCCGACGTCGATTTCACATATGGGGAGGTACACCTTTTTACCAATGACACCGGCGAACACATGGTCAACGTGGAGCCGGACTTCATGAGCATCAAGATGGACCGGATGACCGTCCTCACGAAGGACGGCTGGCAACTGCCCCGCGGCGGGTGGCTGCAACTCGGACCCGGCCGGGGAGCGCAGCGGGTCGGCACCCTCTACAGCGCAACCCGGGGCACCCACCTGATGTGGCACGCCGAGTATCACAAACGCCATCTCTACCCAATGTTCGCGGCGGAGCGGCCCTTCGAGAAGCACCTCGACATGGCTTTCGACGCCAGCTTCATCCGGCAGTACCAGGTGGCTGAATACGTGGATGGGCGCCTGGAGCTTTTCGAAGAGCAGAGCATCTACGGGGGAATCCCCGAATTCAAACGGCTGGAGCGTATCGTAGAGAGTCTCGGACCCCGCGCCTGGGCGCCCTGCGTGCTGTACGAGACCACGTTCACCCACGGGGATCACTTGAGTGACAACTTCTACTTTACCAAAAACTCCCGGGGAACCTTCGAAGACCTCAGGATCATCAAGACGAAAGAGTACATGGAGTTCGTGAAGACCATGCAACGGGCGCTGCCCCGATTTCAACTGTTGAACTATGAGCGCGGCAGCTACTGGAATTTTACCGAGACGATTCAAAAGCATCCGGAACTGGCTCTCTATACGTCGGGCCCCTTTCAATTCGGCGAGAGGGAATGGATGGTTCACCGGGCCCGATGGGAGCCGCACTTCCGGTTGCTGGGTGACAAGTACGTCGAACTTCAGAAGGAAGGTCTTTCGCTGTACACCGACGGCTCTTTCTCCGGGATCAATGCGAAGATTCAGAAGGACGGAAGCCTCGTGTTCGAGAGTCACGAGGTCGGGTATGCCGGCGAAAAGAAAATGGCGGAGCGCCTTCGGGCCGCCGGCGGGATGTACTGGAGCAACCAGCCGCAGGCGCCCTATGCCGACGTGAGCTATTTCGAAGGGGCATGGGACGCGGAGATCAAGGCGAACTGGCGGTACCTCGGTGACCGGCTGCAACTCTACAAGCTGCATGAGTTCAGGCCGAACACCACGGTGGCCCTGTTCATGATGTGCGACGAGTACATTCATCAGTGCCTCGCGTATAACCTGGTCCCGAACTTGAATGACCGGATCGGTACGGCCTACCAGCTCAGCCGGGTTCCCGAGGAACTGACAAAGCTGCGGTGGCCCTTACGGGAGGCACGGATGGCGCCGGTACCGCTGCGCCCGGTGGCGTGGGAACAGCCGGACAGTCCGCTGGAAACCGTGGTCATGACCCTCCCCGGGACGGTGTACCTGGCCGCCATGCTCCACAGCACCAACGAGTACACCGCCGACTTGTCGGTTGATCTCGAACCGATCATGGATCGAAAACCGTACGGGCTCTGGAAGGCGTCCATCACGGAGGGTCCGTGGGTTGGCCTCCCACACGGAAACGGCCTTCAGCCCCCGAGCGCCTATAAGGAACCGTATACCGATGTCTACAAGGACGTTCCGGCCGAGGTCACGGTGAAGCCGGTGAAGAACGCCCGCTGGGACGGTCTTCATTTGTCTTTACCCGGCGTGAACATCCTCCCCCAGAATTCGGTGTTCTTCTTTTTGGCTACGGTGCCTGCCGTGGTGAGATCGGTGGAAGGGATGGATGTAATCTGGCCGTTGGGAAGCCAGCCCCACATCAAGATCACGCCTCACCCGGATGGAACGATGCTGGTTCACAATGATTACGTTGAGGCGGTGCTTGCCGTTTCCCCGGAGTGGATTTCGGAGGATGCCGTGTTCGAAACACCGGACGAGACGCTGGGCTGGCCAACCGTAACGGTTCTGCCCGGTACCTGGCGGCTGACCCCGGACGGACGGCTCCTTTACCATAGCCTTGCAGCAGACTAACGCCACCTCCGAGCTTGCTCTGCTCTTTGCGCACAAATACCACTGGGCAAACAAACGCCGGCGCACTCCAAATTTCGCGTCTTGGGCGCCGTACACGTAAATGTATTGACGTCTGCGTTTGCCCAGTCCGATTTGTGCGTAAAGAGCAGAGCAAGCTCGGTGGGGTCCATAAATCCGGCTTTCTCGATAGCCCCTTTTCGGTTACGGTGCCGGGAATTCAACTTGGGAGTAATTCATGGGTACGGAAATTAGAATTGCGGCGTTGTGGCTCTGGCTGGGCCTGGGATGCGGATCCTTGGTCTTCGCCCAGGGAGTGGATGTAGACGGGGGAACGCGGCTCGAGGACGCAAGCGAACCGCTCCGGTTGTTTCAGAACCGGGGGCCGAGAGAGATCGTTCCTCCCGCGCCGGATCCTTCGGAGCAACCGACCTATGCCGATCCCCAGGGCCGCTTGGAAATCCTGATCGACCGGAAGCACGGCTACTTGAAGTCTCTTCGCTTCCCAAAGCTGTTCGAAGAAGCGGACGCTCGAAGCATCGACCGGTACATCGTCCTCGATGGTGTTTCCAGTTCAGAACTGGACGATGAGGTCACCCGCTTCGAGGACCTCACGGACGCAGACAGGCCGCATATCGTTGTGGAGTGTTTGAACCGGCAGTCGGGAATCGCCGTCCGCAAGATTTATCAAATCGATGCCGCGCACCACGAAGTAATCAAACGGGTCGAGATCGATTCGCCCTCGGAGAAAATCCTCAACATCGTTTCCGTGACCGTCCTCTCCGACGAGGCGCGCGCTGGGGGGTACTACTACCAGTACATCGGCCACACCGGCAACCGGTATTGCACGTTTCCCACTGCGGCGATTCCCGAGAGCTTCTTCGTCAACGGGCGCAATATGCAGAGCGGGCTCTGCACGGTGACCCGCCCGGACATCGACTTTACCTATGGGGAAGTGCAGCTCACGATAAACGACGTTCCCGAATACATGAGCGTCCCGGCGGATGACTATCCGAACACGGGCTGGATCGAGGCCATGGTCACGCGCGAAGGCTGGCAGCTTCCCCGGGGGAACTGGCTTCAGCTCGGACCCGGGAAAGGCTTGCAAACGAAAAGCTGGCTCTATTCCGCAACCCGTGGAACGCACTTGATGTGGCATGCCAAGTACCACAAGCGCTACTTCTCCCCCGCTTTCGCGCCTGAGCGGCGCCTGGACAGGGGCATCGACTGCGCCTTTGACACCAGCTTTCTGTGGCCGCACGCGGCCGTCAAATACAAGGACGGCGCACTTGAATTGATCGAAGGTGACCTGGAACAATATCTCGCGGGCGAGAACAAGCGCTGGGAGAACGAGCCGATCCACTACACGGGACCCGCTGGCGAACCTCTGTGGCCCCAGCACCTCGCCCTCTTCGACGCAATTTACGCGGGGTTTGAAACTCTCGACCTCGACCCGCGCGCCTGGGCCACCTGCGGCCTCGCGGAAACGATGTACACCATGGGGGATTTTCTCGCCGACCACATGTGGCTGGCGCCGAATTCCAGGGCGGCGGCCAAGGACATGATGAAGGTTTCCATGGAGGAGTACTTCGGGTTCGTACGAGCGCTGCAACTCCGGTGGCCCCGGTTCAAGCTCTTCAACTACGAGCGCGGCGGCTACTACGCCCATACCGATACCATTCAGGAGCATCCCGAGTTTGCCTTCCGGACGGTCTACCGTGGCGACACCGGCGTCGTGGATCACTATTCCCCGATCTGGAAATTCTACTGGGCGCAGATGACGGATAAGTACCTGGAACTGCAGAAGGAAGGCGTTTCGCTCTACGACGACTGGGCCGTGCCCGGCGCCGCGGTTGCGAAGCTGCCGGATGGGAAGACCATTTATCAAAGTTACGAGTCCTGTCTGGTGGCGATGAAGAAGATGGCCCGGACCCTGCGCGACGCCGGCGGGTTCTTCTACGTGAACCAGCCTTCGGGTGCGTTCGCCGATTTCGGGTATATCGAGGGAGGCAGTTGGGACACCGACACCCAGGTGGAGTGGCGCTACTGGGCGGACCGCCTTCAACTCTACAAGCTCCATGAGTTCCGGCCCAACACCGTGGTCGCACTCGACATGATGTGCGACGAGTTCATCCACCAGTGCCTCCTCTATAACTTCGTGCCCGGCATCAGGAACCGGGTGGGAGTGGCCACGGCCCAGAGCTGGGCTCCCAGGGAGTTGGTCCGGGTGCGGTGGAACCTGCGTGAGGCGAGCATGGCACCGGTGCCGCTTCGTCCGGTCCCGTGGGAAACTCCCGGCAGCCCGCTGGAAACCAGCGTGATGACCCTGCCCGGGACGGTCTACCTGGCCGCGTACAACCATGTGACCAATGACCATACTGCCGACCTGACGGTGGATCTGCACCCGGTCATCGATCGGAAGCCGCACGCCATCTGGAGAGTAGACGTTACGAAAGGACCGTGGGCGGGCCTGGTCACCCCGCAGGGAACCGAGCCTCACGTACCGATCGGAGACGGTTCAGCAGCCAGAGTTGGATACAAATACGAAGTGGCTGAAACGGAGTTCACGCCGTACCACGCCGCGGTCTGGGACGATCTGCGCCTGAAACTGACGGCGGTCGAAATTTCCAGGCGTCAGTCGACCTACTTCTTCCTGGCCACCGTTCCCGCGGTCGTCCGCTCGGTCGAAGGCCGGGAAGTCCTCTGGCCGGTAAGCAGCCAGCCGCACATCAGAATTACGCATCACACGGACGGGGCGTTGCTGGTTCAAAGCGACTACACCGAAGTGATCCTGGCCCTGTCTCCCGACTGGCTGACGGAAGATGCCGGGATCGAAGCACAGGACAAGAAGACCGGTTGGCCGACCGTCACCGTGCTGCCGGGAACCTGGCGACTGATGCCCGACGGACGGCTTCTCTACGAAAGCCGCTCACCGGATCCACTCCCGGATTCCGCCGCGCTGCCGGGAGGCGGAATGTCGCCCATTGCCATAGGTACACCGATCGCCAGACTCGAAAAACTAGGCTCGGAGCATGTCCTGACATTGCAAAACGGAATCGACGGCTATGACGGGCAATCGAATGACCAGATCAATACCGGACAGTGGGGAAACGAGGGGAACCTGGTGCCCGGCGCAGACGGCATCTTTATCTATGGAAACGGCGAGGCGAAACGCTATTCCCGCCTGTTGATCCGGTTCAACCTCGAGGGCCGGCTTCCACCCGGAGCCACCGTGCGGCAGGCCGCGCTTGTACTTCACGCATCCCAGGAGGCAGCCGGCGGAAACCAACTCGTGAAGGGATACCCGGCACTGCAGCCCTGGACGGATGGGAAGACCTGGTGGAAGAACTGGGGAAGCGGGGGCACTGATCCGGGGTATGTCGACGGAACTCCCGCCTGCAGCGAGACCGTCGGAACAGTCGGCAACACTCACTTTGTCCTCGACCCCGCGGTCGTCCAGGGATGGCTTGACCAGCCCGGCACCAACCACGGACTCCTCCTCAAGAACATGCAGGACGACTCCGGCTTCCACTGGTGGGCTCACGGCGACAAGGAAGAACATCCGCCGAAACTCGTGATCGGGTATAATCTCTAGTAACAGCTTTACGAGCGGAATGCTGTCGCGCCGGTACGCTGCTGTTCATGATCAAACCATTCTCCGTACGGCGGTCCCCGCCGTTCCCGAGAATGAATTGATCATGAACTGACTAATGCGGGACGAACCGTCGTTTCATCTCTTCCATGCTGAATTCGTCGCTGTCCAGGAATTTGAAGTATTCCTGCTCCACCCGAACGACTTCCTCCGCCTGTTTTAACACCGGCTCAGCCAGGTCGGCGGGCAAGGTCATGAGCCCGTTGCAATCTCCATGCAGCAGATCGCCCGGCTGAATCGTCAGCCCCGCAACGGTTACAGTGATGTTGAAGTCGTAAAACACGCCCCAGCCGTGGGAGACAACCCAGCCGGCCGAAAAGATCTGGAACTCCGGCGTGCGGGCGTGGATGCCGGGCTTGTCTCGGCAATTGCCGTCGGTGACCACTCCGACGCTCCCGAGTTTCTCCATGGTCGAGCTGAACATGTCGCCGAGGAAGCAGCAACGCGGGCGGTCGTGACCCGTATGCTGAATGACGATGACGCAGGGTTTGGGCGCCGCCTCAACCGCCTCCACAAGTTTGTCCACCCGGGATGGCCTGTTGTCGCCCGGCCGGGTTGTGTCGGCGGTGCACGTCATCGCATAGCCTACCATGGGCTGAAGATCGGGGAACTGGCAGGCCAATTCGCTCGTTGCATACCCCGTGGTCTGGTCTCGCACTTTGAAATGCTCGAGCGCGTTACTGATGGTGGCACTGTCGTAGGACCGGAGGCGTTGAACAACTTCAGGCGAAAGTAACTTTTTAGACATAAACTTGTCTTTCGGGGTTCGGATGGTGATTCTCCTATCAGTAAACCGACTTGCTCGCACTTGAATTCGAAATAGTAGAGGTAAAATCCGATGGACCACAAGTACTCAGTCATTCTATGCACGCTCGCTCCCGATGGCGGGAATGTCTGGAAGAACCCCCGTGAAGTGCTGGAGCCTATCGCCGAAGCCGGATACGACGGAATCGACATGGACGCCGAACCGGACCTGATCTCCGAGAAGCAATTCAAGGAAGTAAGTGATCTTGCCCATTCGATGGGCTTGAAAGTACCGGCGATTGTTGGCGCCTGGGCTCTCTGGCACGCGGGTGAGGAGCGCGACCTGGCATCGCCGGATCCAGCGGTAAGAGCCACCGCGGTTTCGTACGCAACGAAGTGTGTTGACCTCGCCGCGACCTTCGAGGAGCCGCCATTTTTTGAAATCGTACCCTGTCCGGCACAGAGCGAATACCCTCGGACCAAAGTGCCCTACAACACGCTGCGGGACGGGTTTCTCGACTCGACCGAACAGATTGCCAAATATGCAAAGGAACGCGGAGTGAACATCGCCATTGAACCGGTGAATCGTTTTGAAGCCTACGCGGGATTCATGAATACCATCCCCGAAGTGATGGATGTGATCGAAAGCGTCGGCATGGATAATGTCTACGCCCTCGCGGACTTCTTTCACGTCAGCATGGAGGACGGACCGATCACCGACACCCTCCGGTGCGCCGGCGACCGGCTGGTGCACATTCATCTCGCCGACAGCAACCGCCAATCGCCCGGCACCGGTCACATTGACTTCCTCGACGTGATCCGAACTCTCAACGACATCGAGTTCACCGGCTACATGGCCCTCGACAGCGTCCCCTGTCTGCCCGACTGGCGGACCTTGGTAAAGGAAACGTTACCTTTCATGAAGCAGATGGAGCGCACGGTTGCACTAGGGGATAAGATTGCAGCAAAAACTAACTAACGAGAGATTTACATCACGACTTTTCGTGGTCGACGAATCGCGAGACGAAGACGGGGCACGAAGACGCGGGACGATTGATTCTTGTCACTAACTTCATCGCGAGAGAATGAAGAGCCTAGTTTCGGGTAATCGCTTTCTGTTTGCGGGAGCTTTTGGAGTGCGCCGGGGCGTGCTCCGCGCTGAGCCAAAGCGGTGTCGCCGCGTCGCTCTGCCACCGCACTCCATATTGTTCGTCCCACCAAGCTCAAATATTGGGGAGCTTTTGAGGGGGCCGCAAAGTTACGGAATAGTCATATCTAAGCACCATTTGGGCTTGTCGCCGATTTCCCCTTGTCGAATTCCAACGGCAGCGCCTTAAGTCCCCGAAAAAAATTGTTGGGACCGAACTCCACCACGGCCCCCTGGGTGATGCGCAAGCCCGGCAGGCGTCGGAGAAGCTCCGGGATCGCGATTTGCGCTTCGAGCCGTGCCAGGGCAGCCCCCGGGCAGAAGTGTGGTCCGACACCAAAAGCCACATGCCGGTTGTCTGTGCGGTCAATCTTGAATACGTCAGGTTCCTCAAACCGGTCGGGGTCCCGATTCGCTGCACCGAGGACGACCTGGACGAAATCACCTTTGTGGATCGTCTGCCCGCGAAGTTCGATGTCTTCCGCGGCAATGCGGTGGGCGCGTTGGGTCGGCGCGTCAAAACGCAGCATCTCCTCCACCGCGTTGACGGCTTGTAAGGGATTTTCCGCGAGGCGACGCGCCTCACCGGGGTGCCGCAGCAGTGCATTCATTCCGTTCCCAATGAGGTTCGTCGTTGTTTCATGACCGCCGATCATAAAGGTGACGCAGGTGGAGAATAATTGGGCCTCGGAGAGGCGTGTGCCCTCTTCTTCCGCGTTGGCCAGGCGCGATAGAAGATCATCGCGAGGACTCTTCCGCCGGTCCGCAATGAGACCACTCAGCCACTCCCGCGCCTCCAGGAGTGCTACCTGACTTTTTAAGACCGTGTCCGGATTCGGGGAGCCCGTCCCGTGGAACGCCGCGATCTCATCGGACCAGGCCTTGAACCGCGGACGGTCCTCCCGGGGAAATCCGAAGAGGTCCGCAATCACGATTCCAGGAAGAGGGGCGCCGAAATAGGCAATCAGATCGATCTTTCCATTGGGAAGCGCGGCATCGATAAGATTCGAAACGATTTTCTCGATCCGAGGCCTCATTTTTTCAATGACTCCCGGCGTAAAAGTCTTCGCGGTAATGGCCCTCACGCGGGTGTGCTCCGGCGGATCGAGTCGCACCTGGCCGCAGGAGAAATGCTCGTAGAGGGGGCGCACTCTTTCCAGGCTCTCCCGGGGAAGCTGGTCGAGGTAGCGCGTAATGGTTCCCTTGCTGGAGAATAGGCGAAAGTCCCGCAGTACTTTCGCCGAGTCGTCGTATCGCGTAATCAGCCAGCTCTGCCACGCCTCTGACCAGAATACCGGCTCGGCCTGGCGGAGATCACGATACGTGGCATAGGGGTTCTGAATAAATGCCGGTGCAATGAGTTGCTCGTCCGCGGTATTGTTCGAAGAAATCGTCATCAGAATGAGTTATTCGTCCACAAAATGTTTCAGAATTGTACTGGGAGGACAAGCGTCATTGTGCGATGGGAAGGGGTGGCTTCAATAGCGATCAACTGCTATAGTCCGCTCCAATATCGGTCCAACCGAGCAAGCTTGGCGGTGGTGCCGGGAAACACGTACTGCCGACCGGGAAAAGGGGAGCGAAATCGTGGTAACGAAAGAAGAAAAAGAATTGTCGGCGCTGGTCGCGCGGATTCTTCTCGCGGCGGGCGCCGATGAACAGAATGCGCGGGCAGTTGCGGAGCACCTTGTTTTGGCCAACCTCAGCGGGGTGGACACTCACGGGATCTGGCATGTCGGGGGATACCTGAAAGCGGTGGACGCCGGCGAAATCCTGCCGATCGCAAAGCCCGGGATCATCAAGGAGACGCCCACCAGCGCGCTCATTTCGGGGAACTGGACATTCGGGCAGGTCGCCGCAAACTACGCGATAGGTGTGGCAATCGAAAAAGCCGCGGAACAGAATATTGCGGTGGTCGGGCTGTTGCAGACCCACCATATCGGCCGCCTGGGCCACTTCGTGGAGGTCGCCGCCGAAGCGGGAATGATCGCCATGGTCTGGACCGGAGGCTACAGCGAGGAAGAGCCTGCGACGGTGCCGTACGGCGGAAGCGTCCGGGTGCTTCACACGAACCCTGTCGCCATGGCCTTCCCGTCGGACGAGGAGTCTTCCATGATGTTCGATTTCGCCACCACGACTGCGTCCGGCGTTAAGGTGGTCAACGCCTTCAGAAAGAAGGAGGCTGTGCCGCCCGGATGGATTGTCGACAAAGACGGGAGTCCGACTACGAATCCTGCCGATTTTTTCGACGGGGGCGGGCACGTTCCGTTTGGCGGACACAAAGGCTATGCCATGATGATGGCGGGAGAGTATCTCGGCCGCATCCTCACGGGGGCGAATGATTTCGTTGAGAAGGGCCGCGCCGGGGCCATCAATCGTCACCAGGGCGTGACCATGACGGTCATGAAAGCCGATCTGTTCCGGCCGCTTGAAGACTTCACCAGGGAAGCGGACGAGATGGAGCGCCGGGTCCGCGCTATCCCGCCGGCGCCCGGCTTCGACGAGGTCCTCGCGCCAGGTGATCTGGAGGATCGGACTAGGACAACCCGGCGACGGGACGGGATTCCCATTGAGGATGAAGTCTGGGAGTCTTTGCTGGAGGCGGCCGCATCGGTGGAGGTCGAGGTAAATTGATTTCGGATGTCGAATTTTCGATTTCGAATTTCGGATCATATGCGGAAAGGCGGGAGCGAACATGAAAAGTCGAAATCTGGATGAACATGTCGCGGATCTGGAGCGTGATGGCTACACCATCATTCCAGAAGTTATGTCCGCGGCCGAAATTGACGCGACCCGGCGGGCCATTGACGAGACCTTGGCTCTCGAAGAGGAACTCGGCCGCGCGCTGGGTACCCAGTCGGACGATCTGCGGATGGTATTCGAGGCCCACGGCAAACACCCTCACTTCTTCGGCCTGGCGCTGCGCTGCCCGGAACCCCTTCAGGTTTCGCGCCGAATTCTGGGGGACGACATGGTCTGCTATAACCTGACACTCCGGGTACCAATGCCTTCGGGCGGGAAAGACACTGCCAAGTACGGCGGGCATCTGCACGTCGACTGGGACCGGTATACGGTGGAGCCTTTCGCCGGTGGGATGCACTACCCGATGGGGATTCAGTCTGCCTGGTGTGTCTCTGCGTTCACGGAGTCCAGTGGCGCGACCATGATCTGGCCCGGTTCGCAGATGTCCGGTGAGGCGCCTTATGCGGATTCGACCACCGTGCCGACGGGCCATGTCATCGCGGAAGCGCCCGCCGGGTCCGTTGTTCTCTGGGATTCCGCGCTGTGGCACACGGGCGGAACCAACACCGGCGAGGCCCCTCGCTACACCGTGATTGCCTACTTTCAACGTGCCTGGATTAAGGGCGTCAACGACGCCACGCGCCGCGTGTCTCCCGCGGCCCGTGAACGAATGACAAAGGAAGAGCGGTGCTTGTACGGGATGGAAGCGGTTGTTCCACCCAACAGCCATATCCGGGCCATGACCCCATCCCAACTCGCGGCACTGACTCATGACGAAAAAGTCGTGATGGGCTTTGCGGAGTATTAACACTCCCACCGAGCAACGCCATCTCCGAGTTTGCTCGGGGGAGCGCCTGATTTTGCACTACAGACTGAAAAGAGAAACCCAGAGCCCGAAAAGGAGCGAGCCAGGTTCGAGAACGAACTACAACCCCCGCGAAGTCGAAAAGCTCCCCACCGGCCCCGCGCCCGTGGAGGCGAGGTTTGAGAACTGCAGCGGTCGGTGGCGGTGTTTTCAAATGGCTCGTAGTTTCCAAGCCCTCTCCCCACCGGCGCGGAGCCGGTGGGGTTATCGTGCGGGGGGAATCTGCGTTGTGCGCGCCCCAATGCTTGACTCATCCGTTCTAAACTGCGCATTCTCTCCGCCATGAAGTCGTTCCTCCAAGCTTCTTCCAACCTGCGAGTACCCGAACGACCTGAAAAGAAATTTCCTGCAAGATGATTACCAATCCCTACGGCGACATAACGAGTAGCAAATGGCTACGGGGAAACCTGCATACACATACGACGCGCAGCGACGGCAGCCAGGATCCCGGCGACGTGGTTACGATGTATGCGGACGCGGGCTACGATTTCCTCGCCATGACCGATCACGACATCTGGACTACCCCGGACGAGCTCTCGGAGTTGCCTTCCGGCGACATGCTCCTTCTCAGTGGGAATGAAATCACACGGGCCGGATCGCACGTTGTGCACGTTCAGGCGGACGCCCTGGTGAACCCCCATTGGGACCGGCAGCAGGTGATCAACGACATTAACCGGGGAGAGGGATTCGCCATCGTGGCTCACCCCAACTTCAAGGAGTTCAATCACT